>Ga0364873_10060_pt1 | contig 65175 bp, 60 predicted proteins | sample ExccelAu500001D3_2_FD_206928 | JGI IMG/M metagenome (GOLD analysis project Ga0364873, IMG submission 206928) | Enriched cells from Trout Bog Lake Hypolimnion, Wisconsin, USA - BchlTB.Aug07.5000.01.D3 | ecosystem: Environmental > Aquatic > Freshwater > Lake > Hypolimnion/Profundal zone | place... | reverse complement strand
ATCAACAGAAAGAAGTAAGCAGGGCCACTGCCGGAGACGGCGGTAACCGCATCCAATTGAGCTTCATCATGCACCCATAAGGTTAAACCCACAGCACGTAAAATATTTTCCGCTAGATTTTTTTGTTCTTGGCTGACATTAGCATTAGCATGTAGCGCGGTAGCCCCGGTTAACACCAATGCCGGAGTATTGGGCATACACCGCACTATAGCTGCATCCGTACCCAGCCATTGCGCCAGACTGCTTTGGCTGATTCCTGCGGCAATGGAAACCACCAAGATTTTTTTTTGCTGTATGGTTGCAGCAATTTGCAAGCTGATCTCCCGCAATATTTGCGGTTTTACCGCCAAGACCACCACATCCACTTCATCAATCACCGCTGCATTGTCAGCAGAAATATTGACGTGTAAATGATCCAAATGCGATTGCAAAGCGGCTTGATTAACATCTGAAACCCATATCTGTTGCGGCGCATAACCACTGGCTATCAGGCCACTCATCAGACTGGTCGCCATATTGCCGCCGCCGATAAAACCGATTGATCTTGTTTTCATAGCTTACTAAGTATTAAGTTGTAACGTTAAATTTAGAATAATTTGGGTAACTATTCAGCATAAATAGAAAAAATGCATAGCATGTGCCGACGTCAGGAGACATCAATCGCGAAAAATGCGCCTCACGCTGCTGCGCACATCCTATAACACTTAGTCCAACAAAGATGGGTTCGCTATCGCTCTATCCATCCTACAGTCTGTTCCGCACCTATAACATCTTGCTTTGCAGACTAAAAAATCACGCTGAATAGTTACTCATTTTTTGAACATTCTACAGCACTATGGAGACACTGTTGCAATTCTCAAGGTGTAGACAAATGGCTTTCGTTAAAATGCTTAAGCCTGACACCAAATAGCCATAATGCCGCAACATAAAGCAACATAGCTAACGCGACAACGACAACCAAGCTTACTGCACGATGCGATGCCGTCCAACCTAGCCATAATTGCGCATCCACAAAATAATGCAAACACAATGACATCAGCAAGGTTGCCGCTACAACGCGAAAAATAAACAAGGGCCATTGCCGACCAGGTCGATAGACTTTTTTCTTCAGCAATATGCTTAATAATAAGCCGGCATTCAAATAGGCAGCCAAGGTGGTTGCTAAAGCCGGGCCGGCATGTGCCAGCGGAGCAATCAGCAAGCCATTCAACAGTATGTTGGCAATAATCGAGTAAAAACCAATTCGCACCGGGGTACGGGTATCATGCCGAGCAGTAAATCCCGGCGCCAACACCTTGATCAAGATAAACCCCAGCAACCCTAAAGAAAATGCGGTTAAGCTTCGACCTGTCATCCTGACATCTTCCGTACCGAATTCATGATACTGAAAAAAGGTCGACAATAATGGCTCAGCCAATAAGGCTAATCCCAAGGTAGCCGGCAAACCAACCAGCAATACCAATTTTAATCCCCAATCCAACGACTTTGAAAACGCCTCCACATTCTGATCAGTATGGCTTTTCGCCAGACTAGGCAAAATTACCGTGGAAACCGCAACGCCAAAAATACCCAACGGAAACTCCACCAGCCGATCAGAATAATAAAGCCAGGATACGCTGCCGGAAACCAAAAATGAGGCAAACAGTGTGTCTATCAATAAATTGATCTGCACCACCGAGACGCCAAAAATAGCGGGAGCCATCAAACTCAAAATCCGTCTGACCTGCTGATCATGCCAACCCCAGCGCAGTTTGGGCAACATCCCAATTTGCAGCAAAGCCGGTATTTGAAACAACAATTGCACCACGCCGGCGGCGAAAACTCCCCAGGCCAACGCAACGATAGGCTGTGCCATCAACGGCGACACCCATACCGCGGCTACGATCATACATATATTTAGAAACACCGGGGTAATAGCCGGAATGGCAAATTTGCCGTGCGCATTCAAGATACCGCCGGAAAATGCTGTCAGAGAAATAAACAGCAGATACGGAAAGGTGATTTGCAACATCTGCACCGCCAGCGCAAACTGGCCGTTTTCCCACAAAAAGCCCGGTGCAAAAACCATAATCAGGATGGGTGCGGCGATAATGCCGACCACCGTCAGCAGAACCTGCACTAAAGCCAGCGTTCCGGCCGTTTTATCAATGAATAACTTTAATGCCTCACGACTGCCTTTTTCTCGGCAATCGGTCAACACCGGCACGAAAGCATGGGCGAAAGCGCCTTCGGCAAACAGGCGACGCAGGAAATTGGGAATTTTAAAGGCCACGAAAAATGCATCGGTAGCCGCATTCACCCCAAAAATATTAGCGAACAACATGTCGCGGATAAAACCCATGATCCTGGAGATCATGGTCATACTACCAACAATAGCGCTGGACTTATAAAGCTGCTTGCTCAAGGATAATTTTACGGTTTAATCATACAAATGGTTGACAATCATACCATCTAAAAAGATAATACGTCGTTTCTAAATTAACCTAAATCAACAGATAGACTATGGCGAATTCACCACAAGCTAAAAAAAGAGCGCGTCAGGCAGAGAGAAGCCGTATTCGCAATGCCGGACAACGCAGCAACTTACGCACTTTCATCAAAAAAGTGATCGCCGCTGTCAGAGCAGGCGATAAAGAACAAGCTCAAGCCGCATTTAAATCTGCTGTGCCAATTATTGATTCGGCTGTCAACAAAGGCCTGATCCACAAAAATAAAGCCGCTCGCAGCAAAAGCAGATTAAACAACAGACTACGCGCAATGGCTTAATCCGTTAAGCTCAAAAGCCTTGTAAGGCCAATGCGTTATCATGCGCATCGGCCTTTTTTAATGCTAAAAATAAGAGTAACGCATTCTAAATCATGTAGCTCAAGAGCATCCTATAAAATGTAGGATGTGCCAACCAACGGGCGGCACATCATTCCACCATCAACAACGCTCACACTTTGCGCAAAGCGATTGTTTTGAAACCAGCTTGGCGACAGCCGCAATTTAAGGAATAAGACCACCCTGCCGGTCAGCTGGGCTTTAAATGATGCACCGCCCGTTGGTTGGCATATCCTACCTTTTGATGTAACCAGTGAATAGTTAGCCAAAATCATTCATGTAGGAAGATGCAAAACCAACAAACATTCGCGGTTACAGTCTTGCCAATACCTTAGCGACAGTTTCCCCCATCGCGGCGGGAGTAGGGGCAATGGTAACACCCAACTGTTGCAGGATTTCAACCTTTTCCGCCGCCGATTCACCCGTTGAGGAAATAATCGCCCCAGCATGACCCATGCGGCGGCCTTTGGGAGCGGTGAGACCGGCAATATAGGCCACCAGCGGTTTGGTCATATGTTCTTTAGCAAAAATCCCCGCTTCCACTTCTTGCGGGCCGCCGATTTCACCTATCATCACCACGACTTTGGTTTCCGGGTCCTGCTCGAATCTCTCCAGAATGTCACGGTGTGAACTGCCGTTGATAGGATCACCGCCGATACCAACCGAGGTTGACACGCCTATACCCAAGGCTTTCATTTGATCGGCCGCTTCATAGCCCAATGTTCCAGAACGACCAACTATACCGACATTACCGGGAATATAAATATGGCCGGGCATGATGCCCAACATGGATTTACCAGGACTGATGGTGCCGGCGCAATTGGGGCCGGTCAACACCATGCGTTTTTCTTTAGGAAAACGGCTGAGAAAGATTTTGACTTTCATCATATCCTGAGTGGGGATACCATCAGTAATCGATACGCAATATTTGATACCGGCATCGGCGGCTTCCATGATGGAATCGGCAGCATAGGCAGGCGGCACGAAAATAATGCTGGCTTCTGCCCCGGCCTGCTCTACAGCTTCTCTGACAGTGTTAAATACCGGTCTATCCAAATGCGTTTGGCCACCTTTGCCGGGAGTGATGCCGCCCACCACATTGGAGCCGTAGTTGATCATATCCTGGGCATGAAAGCTACCGATTTTGCCGGTAAAGCCCTGTACGATAATCCTGGTTTGTTTGTCGATAAATATAGCCATGTCGTTTCCTTAAGCTTGTCTTGCGACGACTTCGTTACGCGCCTGCACCGCCTTTTCGGCGGCTTCCGCTAGAGTGCTTGCCATGATGATAGGCAAGCCGCTATCTGCAATGATTTTACGGCCTTGCTCGACATTGGTTCCGGATAACCTGACAATCAGCGGCACCTGCATATCGATTTTTTTCACCGCCTGCACCACGCCTTCGGCAATCCAATCACAACGATTGATTCCGGCAAAAATATTGACCAGCATAGCTTTGACATTTTTATCGGCCAAGACCATACGGAAGGCTTTTTCGGTACGCTCCGCCGATGCGCCGCCACCGACGTCCAGAAAATTAGCGGGCTCGCCTCCTGACAGTTTAATCATGTCCATGGTCGCCATCGCTAAACCGGCACCGTTGATCATGCAGCCGATATCACCATCCAGACCGACATAGCTCAAGCCACGATCCGCTGCCGCCATTTCTCTGGGATCTTCCTGGGTTTTATCGCGCAATTCGGAAATTTTTTGCCTCCGAAATAGCGCATTGTCATCAAAGCCCATTTTTGCATCCAGCGCAATCAACTCGCCATGATCAGTGACCACCAGCGGATTGATTTCTATCATATTGGCATCCAGATCACGCATGGCCCGATAGCAACCTTGTATCAACTTAACAGCATGTTGAATTTGAGTGGCTTTCAGGCCTAAAGCAAAAGCCATTTCCCGCGCCTGAAAGTCTTGCAAACCGACAGCAGGCTCAATATAGATTTTTTTGATGGCGTCTGGATTGGTTTCAGCTAATTCTTCAATCTCCATACCACCCTGAGCCGAACCGACCATAACGATACGCTCCTGCGCTCTATCCACCAAAAAGCTGAGATACAGTTCTTTGGCGATATCGGTGCCGGCTTCTACATACAGGCGCAAACAAACTTTTCCGGCCGGGCCGGTTTGATGCGTCACCAGTCGTTTGCCCAAAATCTCTTCGGCAAAGTCTGAGACTTCATCATGGGTTTTGCAGATTTTTATGCCGCCGGCTTTGCCGCGAGCGCCGGAATGTATCTGGGCTTTAACCGCCCAAACATCGCCGCCAATTTCTCTAGAACGCTGTACAGCGTCTTCCGGACTATAAGCCAGGCCGCCTTCTGCGATTTTAATGCCGTATTCGGCTAACAGCTGTTTTGCTTGGTACTCATGAATATCCATAGCATCTCTCTTTGTAATAATATTAAAACTGGGATACTGATCACCCTTAGCTGATTAGCTTGGCTTGAAATCGACCACCTAAATACCGAAGGGCCTGACTTTGCCGCCTAAGACGCAAACCAGCGCCACCGGGTTTAATCTGCTTGCAGGGTTTAATTGTTCCGATCATAAAACCCGCTTAGCGAGTCTTATGGCTCGGCCATAGACGATATTGCGCCGATGACCGGGTAAAAACATCATTTTGGCGGATGTTAAGCTGGAGCGCCTTATTGGATTTTGGCAGCTATTGCTTCAGCAGCGCGCACGATATTATTCGCCATGCGCTCCGATGCTGCATCAATGAGACGGCCATCCAACGCTGCAGCACCTTTGCCTTGTGCAGCAGCTTCCTGTAAAGCGGCTAAAATCCGTTTGGCTTTTTCGACTTCACTGGCCGGTGGAGTAAAAACTTCATTGGCCAAAGCGACTTGCGAGGGATGTATCGCCCACTTGCCTTCACAACCCAGTGCGGCTGCTCGACGTGCGGCTGCTTTAAAGCCTTCTGGATCTTTAATGTCGCCAAACGGTCCATCAATCGGGCGCAAACCGTAAGCACGGCAAGCCACTGTCATACGACTAATCGCTGCATGCCATTGGTCGCCGGGATAATCTGGATTCAAACCGCCAATGTTGACGGTGCGCGCCCGATTACTGGCTGCATAATCGGCCACGCCAAAATGCAGCGCTTCCAGACGCCCGCCTATTGAGCCTTGTTTGGCTATATCTTCTACGTTAGCCATACCTAAAGCGGTTTCGATTAAACATTCTATGCCGATTTTATTTTTCAGGCCCTCCTGCATTTCCAACTGATTCAGCATGGCCTCTACCATATAAAGATCACCGTAAACACCAACCTTAGGGATAAGCACGGTTTTAATTTTGCTGCCGGCCTGTTCAACCAGATCCACCACATCACGCACCATGTACTGGGTATCCAAACCATTGATACGCACTGACAAGGTGATGCCGTGGCCTTCCCAATCCAAATCATTAATGCCTTGAATGACGTTTTTTCTGGCTTGCAGCTTGTCATCAGGCGCAACGGCGTCCTCAAGATCAAGAAAGACGAAGTCTACACCACTTTTCAGGGCTTTTTCGAACATGTCGGGATTCGACCCCGGAACAGCCAATTCACAGCGCTGTACGCGTTGAGCATTGGCTTCGTATAGTGTATGACTCATGTGTAAATTCCTAAGTGTTTGGATGGCTAAAGCACTGCTTCAGCAAAAGGTATGATAATCAACCCGTCATTTTACTTTTAGGGCAGTTAATGTCAATCATCCAAGTCCTATGAAATCACCGGTTTTCAATTAAAACTTTCGCAAACTGCTTGCCGAATCAGGGTAAATATGCCACCATCCGCCGATTTTTAGCCGCTTCAACTATTTTTAAGGAGAACTCTGATGGCAGGTCGCAATCATTTATTTATTCCAGGCCCCACCAACACCCCACACGAAGTTCTGAGCGCGATGCACCTGCCGATGGAAGATCACCGCTCGCCTATTTTCCCCAATCTGTTTAAACCAATACTGGCCGATCTGAAAAAGGTTTTTCGTACCGAAACCGGCCAATGCTTCGTGTTTCCGGCCACCGGCACCGCCGGCTGGGAAGTGGCTTTAAGTAATTGCTTAAACCCCGGCGACAAAGTTTTGATCTATCGTTTTGGTCAATTCGGCCATTTATGGATGGAAATGGCTAAACGCCTAGGTTTTGATGTTGAAGTCCACGAAGTGGAATGGGGCAAAGGCATCCCGCTTGATGCGCTGGAAACCCGCCTAAAAGCGGACAGCAACCACGAAATCAAAGCGGTGCTGGCTACCCACAACGAAACCTCTACCGGCGTCACCAGCAGCATCAGCGGCGTGCGTAAAGCCATAGACGCAGCACAGCACCCTGCCCTGCTGTTTGTTGACGGCGTTAGCTCTATTGCCAGCATTGAGTTTCGTATGGATGATTGGGGCGTGGACGCGGCTATCAGCGGTTCACAAAAAGGTTTTATGCTGCCGGCCGGCGCGGCGATTTTGGCCTTCAGCCAAAAAGCGCTGACTGCTTCGGAAACCACCACTTATCCACGGGCGTTTCTGTCGTTGAAAGATCAAATCAACTCTAATAAAGACGGTTACACCCCTTACACCCCATCTACTCCAATGCTGCACGGTTTGCGTAAATCTTTGGATTTATTGTTAGCAGAAGGCATGGACAATGTGTATGCCCGCCATTACCGTTTAGCCGAAGGTGTGCGCCGTGCGGTTGCCGCCTGGGGTTTAAACATTTGCGCCCAACCCGGTTTTGAATCAGACACCGTTACCGCAATTGTGGTACCTGCCGACAAAGACGCCCGCCTGGTAATCAGCACAGCGTTTAATAAATACAATATTTCCCTGGGCGCCGGTTTGACTGAAGTGGCCGGTAAAGTATTCCGTATCGGCCATGTAGGCGATATGAATGATGTGTCTTTATTGGGCGCGATTGCCGGTGTGGAAATGGCATTACTGGATAGTGGTATTGACATTAAAGCCGGCAGCGGCGTGGCTGCAGCGATTGAGTATTATCGTACGACGGCTTAAATATTTTCAATTAGTTATGGTGGGTACGACTGATTGTACCCGCCTGCTAGGTTTTTGGGGATAATGGCATCACCGTCCAAAACAGTCTGCTGTTGAATATATTTTTAGCAGCCCAAATATTGATCCACGCCCCGCTCGCTACGAATAATCGCCGGATTTTCCAAGCGCTGCATCAATCGCTGATAATTACTGTCATGCCGGCTTCTGTCATTTTGCTTATGCCAAAGATGCAAGACCGGCACGGCAAAACGGCCTTCCTTGCGTTTTACGCCTTGATGAATAAGCCGAATAACCAGATCGGAATCTTCAAAGCCCCAGCCTTCAAACAGCTCATCAAAACCATTGACTTTAAAAAAATCCTGCTTCCAAACCGCCAGATTACAGGTCATGGCCTTTTCCCAACGCTGGGGATGCCGATAACGAAAGTGGCTGCCGGGCAAATACAGCAAGGGCAACAACCGATTGATGCGGCGGTACAGCCATAGCTTTAAGAAAAACACCGGCGACTGCTGATACAATGGCAAATTTTGTTGCAAAACTTGGCGGGTATAGGCTTGGTTAAGCAAGATACGATTACCGGGTACAAAGTAACCGGCTTCCGCCAAGCGCCGATGTCTAGCCATAAAATGCGGAAACACCAGGCAATCGCCATCCAGAAACAATAAATATTCGCCACGGCTGACAGCGGCTGCTTTATTGCGGATAGTGCCGGCCCTAAAGCCTTGATCAGGATGAAATACATGCTGAATGTTAATCTCACTGGTGCGGATAAACTCGGCGATACTGGCTCGCGTAGCGGCGTCCGAACCATCATCGGCAATGATAATTTCAAAATGGCGATCTTGCTGAGCCAGTAAACTCTGCAAACATAGGCTAAGTGCCGACGGCCAATTATATGTGGTAATAATTACCGAGATTAAGCCGGTCATTTTAATGCTTGCTGTTGTAGCGCGCGTAATTTCAAATATTTGTAGTAACAGCCTTCGGCATTGGAGATAGCCAGCATCAAACCTTCTGCGCCATCCAGAACAGCGGCCTTTAAAAAATAAGTGCGAATAAAAGTCCAGAGACCTTTGACTATCGCCAAACCTAAGCCGGCTTGTTGATTTTTGCGGTACATTTTTTCCGCACCCAGCGAGGAATAGCTATTAATTTTATGCAGCACTTCTTCAGGATTAACAAACGCCTCATGCAACAAGGGCTGACGGAGCCTTTGAATTTCGCCGTCTACAATAATACGCTCATGCACGACATCATCGCTGAAACGGCCATTGCTGCGGCGAAACACCCTTAATACGTAGTCAGGCCACCAGCCGCCGTGCTTGATTTGCCTGCCGCAATAGCTGGATAAACGCGGAATCTCCAAACCCGCAGCCTGATTTTTCCCGATGGCTTGTTGAATTTCCAATCTTAAGGCTTCAGTCACTTGTTCGTCGGCATCTATCGACAACACCCAGTCATGCCGGGCTTTTTGCAATGCTCTTTGTTTCTGCGGCCCAAAGCCCGGCCAATCGGTGCTGAATACTTGCTGAGTATATTGCCGGCAGATAGCGACCGTGTCGTCTGTGCTGCCGGAATCCAGCACAATAATCTCATCCGCCCAGGCCACAGACGCCAGACAGCGGCCTATGTGCTGGGCCTCGTTTTTGGTGATGATAATGACGCTAAGCATGGCCTTTGTCGCTGGTCGCATTAGCCAACGGATAAGCTAACAACGCCCCCATAAAAAAGGCTAGTAAATTGCCTTCGGCAAAGGTTTTAAAATGCGAATTAAACAAACTGGATACGCAGACCGCCACCAGAAAACTGGCAGCTATCGGCCCATAAGGTTGGCTACGCAAACCTTCCCGAATCGAAACATAAATATAAACAAAAAACAACAACAACCCTATCAGACCATTTTCCAACCAGATAAACAAATATTGGTTATGCGGATCGCCGCTTTTTTGACTGCGCCAGTCCGGATATTTTCCGGCAACATGTGCGGAGTAAGTTTTTTCAAACGATGAGGTGCCGTAACCAAAAATTGGCCTATCCGCTATCAACTCCAGAGTATGCTTATAATAGATCAGTCTGGCGCCTATCGCTGTCTCTTCGCTACTGGTTTGAACACTGGATTGATAGCTGTTTTGCTCTGCTAAAGCGAGCTTAATGCGCTGTTGCAGCGTAGTGGAGCTTATTCCGGCAACTATTAATATGCCAACCAAGACAGTCAAAATATGTGGAAGCTTTTTAGAACCGTAAATAACGCCGCCGGCAAAAATCATCGCCGGAAACAACACCAGATAACCGCTTCTGGATGAGCTGACAAATAAAATATTAAACAGCAATAAAGCGATTGCCGCCCAGACATAGCGTTTTTGCCGGATAGTTTCCAGTTGTTTGCTTAAAAACATACAACAAACTAAGGCGGCGACAAAAGCCAGGCTTTGCGCAGACCAATTAGTCATAAAAATGCCCGGCCCGGTGGCGCCGGCTCTGACATTGATATCCAGCACCCATAACGGCAAAGCCACTACTGCAGCCAGCGCCATAAAACCCACATAACCGTAAATAAAGCGCTGTTGCCAGAGTTGCTGATTGAACAAGCCTAACAAAATAAACACAAAAAACAGTTTCTTCCAACTCAATAAGGTAGTTATTTTTGCCGACCATTCATTATCGGCATAACCAGCGCTAATGATTAGCCAAGCGACAAACACTAAAATCGTTTTGCCGACCGGATGATGATAAGACAGCTTTAAGGTTTGTAAAGCTTGCCCGGAAATCAGCCAGCACACCAATAAACCAATGCTGGCGACACTCGACACGGCAGTAGAAACAGGCGCAGCAATTGCGGTAATAATCGCCAGATAACGGCAAGCCGTCAGCGATCTTTCAGAAAAATCAGCGTAAGAAATCATCTGTCAGGCCATTAACGCCAGAGTTGATAAATATATTTGCGTTTGAGCTTTTCCCATCTAAACAACAGGGCTTTTAACCATAACGGCGGCGCCGACTCCAAGGCGCTGTTAAACAGGCCATTTTTACTGCCCTGCTCCACTACCGGCTCTTCCAGCCAAACAATTTGGATACCCAATTCCTTATCGATAGCTTCAAACTGATTATCTATCGGCTTGGAAATTTTATGCGTTTTTATCCAGTCCAGCCGCTTTTGCGCGGTAGTACTATCGATCAGATAGGAATCGGCAAAACGACCACGGTTACCTATATACAGATATTGTCCGGCTTTGCGTTGGCTGTTTGGGGTAAAAAAATTGCCGCCCGAACCGATATAAATCACTTTGTCACCCGGAAACTGCTTACTTTGCGCCAAGGCCCGCTGCAATCCCACCTTAAAATCGGCGCTGAACAAGGCATCATCTTCCAGCACTAACGAAATACCGTCACTAGCGGCCGTTTTCTGTAATGCCGTTACATGTTTCAACGCACAGGATTTTTGCCCGTCGGTTAAAGCATTATCGGCAGTAAAAAAATCGTTAATAATCTGCTGATTTAAATCTTCTACATCCCAATCGGAAATAAATTCAGCCTGCAAGTCCATTGCCGCCAGCTGTTTTTCCATAAAAATCCGGCGATCGTTAAATTTTTTAACGTTTAGCACAAAAATATGCGTCAGCACCTGCGTTTCCATAATTATCCCGGTAAAGTTCTTCAGTTTTGCTATGCAGCCGCGTTACTTCACGCGCATTCCGGGCTGCGCTCCCTGATCCGGTGACAACACCCAGATGTCTTTACCGCCAGGGCCGGCGGCCAGCACCATGCCTTCTGAGAGACCAAAACGCATTTTGCGCGGCTTGAGATTAGCAACCACCACCGTCAGCTTGCCTTGCAAATCTTCCGGCGCATAAGCAGATTTGATGCCGGCAAAAATTTGCCGGGTTTCATTGCCGATATCAACCGTTAGTTGCAGTAATTTTTCAGCGCCTTCAACGGATTGGGCTTTAATAATCCGGGCAATGCGTAAATCGATTTTAACAAAATCGTCTATTTCAATCGCTGGGGCAATCGGCTCGATGGTATGGGCCAGCTGTTCTTCAGCTTTTGCAACCACACTGTCAGCTGTGGCTTTAGCCTTAACCGGCGGAGTTTTTTCCAGATTTTCTTTAGACGCCTCGACAATAGCGGCAATTTTATCGGCTTCAACCCGCGTCATCAGCGGGGTAAAACTGTTGATGGTATGGTTCAGCAACGGCACGGCAGCACTGGGCCACGGCTGCGCCGGGATGTTTAAAAAACTTTCGGCATCAGCCGCCAACACCGGCAGCACCGGCCTTAAATACGCCACCAGCAGCCTGAACAAATTTAAGCCCATGGTACAGACGGCATTCAGCTCGTCATCCCGGCCCTCTTCCTTGGCAATCAACCAGGGTTTTTTCTCATCAATATATTGATTGGCTTTATCGGCCAATGCCATAATTTCCCGCATGGCTTTACCAAATTCACGGCTTTCGTAAAGCTCGGCTATCTCGCTATTGGCATCGACAAACTGCTGAAACAACTCAGGTTCAGCACAACCAGCCGCCAACAAGCCATCAAAGCGTTTGCTGACAAAGCCGCTACAACGGCTAGCGATATTAACCACTTTACCCACCAGATCGGCATTGACACGCTGAGCAAAGTCATCGAAGTTTAAATCGATATCGTCCACCCCGGCGCTAAGCTTGGCAGCAAAATAATAGCGTAAATACTCAGGATTTAAATGATCCAGGTAAGTGCGGGCCATAATAAAGGTGCCGCGGGATTTGGACATTTTTTCGCCGTTGACCGTTAAAAAGCCATGCGCAAAAATGGCGCTGGGTTTACGATAATTGGCGCCGTGCAGCATGGCTGGCCAGAACAACGCGTGGAAATAAATAATATCTTTACCAATAAAATGATAAAGCTCAGCATCGCTGTCTTTGTTCCAGAATTCATCAAAATCCAGTCCGGTTTTAGCACACAATGCAGTAAAGCTGGCCATATAACCGATAGGTGCGTCCAGCCAGACATAAAAATATTTACCCGGCGCATCAGGAATCTCAAAGCCAAAATACGGCGCATCACGAGAAATATCCCATTCCTGCAAACCGTTTTCCAGCCACTCCGCCATTTTATTGCAGACTTCCGGCTGCAAATGCCCGGCCCGCGTCCAATCACCCAGCATCTCGCTAAAATCGGCCAAATTGAAAAAATAATGCACAGAGTCTTTTTCAATCGGTTTTTCGCCGGAAATGGCTGATACCGCATTTTTTAAATCCATTGGCGAATAGGTGGCGCCGCAGGCTTCGCAACTATCGCCATATTGGTCGGCGGCACCGCATTTTGGACAATCGCCTTTAATAAAGCGATCCGGCAGAAACATGTTCTTAACCGGATCGTAAGCCTGAGTAATACTACGGCTGTTAATATGACCACCATCGCGCAAGCGCTGATAAATCAAGCTGGACAGGGTTTTATTTTCAGCGGAATGGGTGCTGTGATAATGATCAAAAGCCACACCAAACGCTTGAAAATCAGCGCGATGTTGCTGTTCCACCACGGCAATGAGTTGTTCCGGCGTGATGCCTTCCCGATCGGCGCGCAACATGATAGGAGTGCCGTGGGTATCGTCAGCGCAAACATAATAGCATTGCTGGCCGCGCATTTTCTGGAACCTAACCCAAATGTCAGTCTGGATATATTCCACAAGATGCCCCAGATGAATAGGGCCGTTGGCATAAGGTAAGGCGCTGGTAACTAGGATTTTTCTATCAGACATGGAGCTCTGGTTGGGTAGGACAATAGAGCGGGGATTATGGCATAGAATAGGGTTTTCGGCATGGTTTGTGGCGCCGAGAACATCCATTCGGACACGACTTCAGCTTCCCCGGTTGTCGATAAGCTTTAAGGTTTGTTAGCTACCTCGCGTGAGCGCCGACTGTGCGCCCACCCTGCGCAGGCGATTCGTTTACCCGTCTGTCCAGCAATTTTGGCCGTGCAGATGTGAGCAAACGCGCCTACTAACAACCTGACTTAATGATGATCACAACCTGCGCCATGGATATGCCCGTGTGCCAGCTCATCCGCCGTCGCTTCTCTGACATCAACCACCTCAACATCAAAATGCAAGGTCTCGCCCGCCAAAGGATGATTGCCGTCTATGGTGACATCATCGCCATTAATCTCGGTGATGGTAATCACTCCCGAACCATAACTGACATCGGCATGAAATTGCATCCCTATTTCAATATCCATGCCCTCAAACATTTTTTTAGAAACCAGCTGCGTCATATTTTCATCTAATACGCCGTAGGCTTGCTCGGGCGGAATCGTCACACTTAGTTTGTCGCCGACCCGTTTGCCGGTCAAAGCGGCTTCCAGACCCGGAATAATATTGCCGGCGCCATGCAGATACAACAACGGCTCACCGCCGATGGAACTATCCAACTGCTCGCCGCCGTTATTGGTTAAGGTATAATGGAATGAAACAGCAGTATTGTCGGTGACTTGCATGGTTGCCTTTTATTTTGGATTAAAAGTTCAGCATTATACCTTTACTGGAAAAAAACATGTCACGCTGGCGCCCTCCTCGTCCAAAATCTTCACCCTATATTACCTTTGCAGGCTATCAAGTTTTAGAGTCAGAATTGAAACAACTCTGGGAACGCCGCAAGCATGTCACCGTTGCCGTTACCGCCGCGGCCGCGGAGGGTGATCGTTCGGAAAATGCCGAATATATTTATCGAAAAAAAGAACTGCGCAGCATCGATAGCCGGATTCATTATCTGCAAAAAAGACTGCCTGCATTAACCGTGGTGTCGCAAAAACCCGCTAATCAGAATCAGGTTTTTTTTGGTGCCTGGGTAACACTGGAAACCATGGACGGCGAGGAAATAACTTACCGAATTGTCGGTGCCGATGAAATAGACACTAGCGGCGGCTTAATCAGCCTGGATTCGCCGCTGGCGAAAGCGCTGTTAAAAAAAAATCTGGATGATGAGGTGGTCATACATCATGGTAACCTGGATAATCGTTACTATATCGTGGCTATCAGGTATTGACATGCGTAAACCCTCTATTTTCTGGCGGATAAAATGGTTTCTGGTGCTGTTAACTATGATGATTATCGATATTGGCCCGGTTCCATTTTCTGCTTCGGTACTGATGTATATATTCCTATTTAGACCGCTTTGGTTCAAGCGGTTTATCGAACATTTATACGGCGTCGATTAAATGACGGAACCCGAATATCTGTTTGTCTACGGCACATTAAAACGAAACCATCACGGGGAACTACATCCGTTATTGCAGGGTTTAGCGATGTATATCGGCCCGGCCAGCCTGCCGGGTAGTCTATACCGGGTGGCCGATTATCCTGGCGCAATCTATTCAACAGCCTATCCTCAGCAAAGCGTGTATGGCGAGCTATATCGATTACTTAGCCCCGTTAAGCTGCTAGCCATTCTCGATGAGTATGAGGAATGCTCGAAAAATTTTGCCGTGCCACATGAATATCTGCGCCGGAAATTGCCGGTGTCATCTGTTGATAATCGCAAGATACAGGCCTGGATTTATCTGTACAACCGCCCAGTGACGTATCTTGACGAGATTATTGACGGGGATTTTTGACTGGCTGCGACAGTTCCTTTTAATAGGCCCAAAACCACCGCCGATGTAACAGCAGAATCAATGCCACCACTTAAATAAAAGCGCCATTTTTGGCTGGGCTCGACACATTGTTATCTCAAGATTTCTAACTGAAACTGACTGTAAATGGTTATTCCTCCTCAAACTCAGCATTGCCAAACCGCAATACGCGACAATTCTCTTTTACTGACCGCTGCATGGCATCATCAAAATCGAGAGGCAACACAACTTCGATCAGTTTTTTTGGAGTTTTGATGTTACTCATTGATTGTTAATTCGTTATTTATAGTTGACTGCTCACGGAAATCGTTGATTAGATGCAAACAGTAGTTGATGGACGAAGTTACTAAATCAAGCTCCGTAAGTGATGCTTCAAAGTTATTATGCGCATAGCGGTTTCTGACTAAACCAAATAATCCAGCAAACAAATCTCTATAGGCTTGCTTTTCTTTGGGTGGCATATCTTCAAAAAAATCTGAATCCTTGCCAAAAATTTTGTTGACTAAGTCCGAACCATCGATTTCATGTGAGAAACCATAACTGTCGCAAATTCTTGTTTTTAATAAGACAAATGCCTTTCTAATTGCGGAATCAAATTGCCCTGTTCGAATCAAAACGCTTAGTTCGGTTCGCATATCTACATCTATATAGTGCAAATTGTTTGACCAATCTTTTATTTGATTTCTTATGGCGGGTAAATCAAACGTAGTGATGTCTTTTATGTCTTGAGAGCATGAGTTAAGTTGATCGCTGTCAAGATAACGGATCATAAAGCTCACATGACGAAATACGTTGTTATTTTTACTTAATGCTTCTGGCATTACAGAAACATAATATTCAAGCCGTTTCTGAAGCGCCCTTGCATCTAGTAAAAGCTCTTTACAATCTCGTCCTTGATCAAATTTTTCGGAAATTATTTCTGCATACTCTGCGATTGAATCTATCTCTGCCAATAATTCATCAATGTAAAGCAGCATGATCTATCCCATTTACCAAATGCAAAGCAAGCCAAGATTAGCTCTTAGCTTTTCATCCGCCGTTATCAGAGGCGCTTGATGAGTAATGGCCGTGGCAGCAATCAATCGGTCACCCGGATCACCGTGAGTGACAATGCCGCTTTCGGCTAAAGCAGCAATCGTAGGTGTCAGTTGCAGGATATTCAGGCTCAACGATTCAACAATGTCTTCCATGTAGGAAGTGGGCGTATGCCTCGCTGGGAGTACCAGGCGATTTTTTCGAAACAGCATGGCGATTTCCCAAAAGCTGATCGCAGCACAGGCCAAGGTGGCTTGTTCCCGACCTTGCTCTAAGGCTTGCTGTGCAGCAACAGTCAGCCGATCTCGACGATCAGCCCAGAACAACAGGACATTGGTATCACAGATTATCAGCATCGCCTGTCCATTCTTCATCTAGCGGGGCCAGAATGTCGCCGACAATGACAGTTCCACGCAATGCTTCCAAACGTTTTAAGGCGGCTTCGCGTTTGCTTTCCTGTCTGTCTGGCACGATGCGAGCAATCGTCTTGCCGTGCAGCGTGACGGCAATTTCTTCGCCTTGTTGTACTTGCTTTAAATAGTCCGGCAAGTGTTGGCGTAATTCAGTGACATTAACGGCGTGCATGGCCACTCCTAATTCTGTACAGTTATTCTGTGCATTATAGGCTTTCTGATTTGGAAAGTAAGTCATCCATGTCATAATTTATGCTGGCAACGCCAAATTCCGGCTCTTGATTGAATGGATTTTTCAGGTAATACGGGCCTTCGTAGCTGTCACCATCGACAATCACGATGGCTAATATAAATTGATCGGCTTGATTTAGACCGTAGATAATTTCGTTGCGGCTAACGGTGATAGTTGATTGACCTTTAGCCCGGCCTTTGACTTCGATATGTCTGGCTAGGGCCAGTTTGCCATCGATACTGGCTGGTTGCGAGGTAACGTCCCAGCCGCATTTTTCTATGGAGACATCTTTAACGGTGTGTCCCAAGCGAGTTTCGGTATCCATTACAGCTTGCATCGCGATCTGCTCGACGCGTTTTCTGGCAGCTGCATCGGCGCAGAAGGTCGATTCGCCATTACGTTGCGCCAATAATCCCCGTGGTATCACTAAGGCTCCGCCAATGACTACAGGCTGGCCAGAGACGACATTAGCCATCGTATTCAGCTCTTTTTTACGCTGTTCAAGACGTGCTGTGAGTTCTTCTACCCGGCGTTTGGCATTATCGGGTTGTAACTGAGGTTGTTTACCGGCAGCCACATCGTCGGTAAGTTTAATATAGCGATCCGACCAGTAGTTGATTTCCTTGATCAAACGCTCATTGACAGCCATCAGTATTTTTTCCGCTTGGCGTTCTCGCCGGGCTTTAATTTCCTGATAATGCGCGGGCACCAACTCTTGGCTGGCATAAGTGAGCGCCAAATTATCCAGATTATTGTTTAACCAATGCTCGGATAATACATCGGCAATTAAAGCATGCTCCGCGCTTTCAATCGGCTGTAAATCCAGATGCGGCGCCCAACCTGCATGGTTGGCATTACCTTGCTGGTCAATTTCTACAAACTGCAATCGCCGGGAAACATGCTTATCATCACTGGCTTGCCGAACGCTATGATCAATCATGAATAACACTTTGGGCGCTAAGTCTTCATCATTGGGATTGACCAACACAGCACCTTGTTTGAGTTTAGAGCGATGGGCTTCCAGTTGCAGATCGGTAATCGCTTGCATCAACGGATGACCAAGGCTTCGGTAAAAAATGCCCGAATAAAATAAGGTTATAGCTTTCTGGCTTCGGCTTTTTCCATTTCTTCTTTAACGGCATAAAGCTGTTCAAGCCCCATGTGCTCTTCAACCAGGGCATTTCGTTTTAGAATTTCCTTAAGATGCTCGGTATCCAAGGCGCCGTCAATGGCTTGCTCCAGTTTAGCTTTAATTGCTGGTTGTTCACCATAGCGAATAGCGTCAATCAGCAAGTCCTTTAGCGACACGTTATCAAAGGCTTCACCTAACCGGACTGGATGCTAAGCGGCGTTGTAATTGCGTCAGTGCAAAACCCACCGTGCCTTTTCGTTTGCCATCCAGGTTATCGGCACGATTCATCTCATTACGGACATAATCGGTCACTTCGGCATACAGAGCCGCTTCTTCCGCTGATAATTCGTAGTTGGCGGTATAAGCTCTACGTTCTGGAAATAGCGGTGTACCATCAAATTTAAGCAAATCCTCTTTGATCATCCGCCGCATCATGTCGCTTATATCAACTTTATGGACACCCTCGCGGAATTTGCCATAGAAGCGGTCGCTATCCAGTAACGACATAAACAATTGAAAATCGGCTTCTTTGCCGTTATGCGGCGTAGCAGTCATTAGCAAAAAATGGCGAGTAATGGAACCTAGCAATTTGCCAAGCTTGAAACGTCCCGTTTCGTTAACTTTACTGCCAAAGTAATGAGCCGACATTTTGTGGGCTTCGTCAACGACAATTAAATCCCAGTCGCTATTTTTTAGTTTTTCCTGAAAATCTTCGTTACGGGCAAGTTGATCAAGGCGGGCAATTAGTTGGTGTTGCGCTTCAAAGTAGTTTCCTGAGGGGCATTGTTCCTGTTTTTCACGGCTTAGAATTTCAAAGGTTAAGCCGAATTTTTCCAACAACTCATCTTGCCATTGCTCGGTTAAGGAACCGGGAGAAACAATTAAAATGCGCTTGGCATCCGCCCGCATAATCATTTCACGAATATACAATCCTGCCATAATGGTTTTACCCGCCCCCGGATCGTCCGCCAATACAAAGCGAAGTGGTTGCCGGGGCAGCATGGATTCGTAAACGGCTGAGATTTGATGGGGCAAGGGATCAACATTGGAAGTATGAACAGCCATCATCGGATCGAATAAATGCGCAAGATTTATCCGATAAGCTTCCAAGCCTAATTTGAATTCTTGACCGGGTGCATCGAAACTCCAAGGCCGACCAAATTTTGCTACCTCCAGTCTTAATTCATCAGAGCGAAACAGAGATTGGGTGCCGGGCTTTCCTTCTTGATCGACATAGAAGACATTTACCGCTTCAGTGCCTACCAATTCTGCATAGACTATTCTGACGATTTTATCGCCTTCAAGACCGCGAATTTGAGCGTCTTTTTTAATGTCTTCTAGTTTGAGCATAGGGATTGATAATTTGATTTAGGCCATGAAGTATTTTCTACGCTTGATGTGCTTTAGATCCATAAGATTTGCCAAGGTCGGCAAATTTTAATTTAAAAATCGGCTTGAGTTTATCTTAAAATCAGAGCGATTGTTGAGTGGACGGCTTGGTACGCGAACTGGGTCGCCAATCGCTAAAAATATTGTTCATGCGGCGTAGTCCTGTAACAGCAAAATTCGACCATATCCCTGAGCTTTACGGTAATAGACTTCATCAGCAGTAATCAATATTGCCCCAGTTGTTTCAAGTGCAACCGCGTGATAAAGCGTATCGAATAAGTGATGTTTTAATTCTATGGCTAATGAACAAGCTGTTGCGTAACTTTCAGCCGTTTCAATGCATTGAAAATCCAAATTCAACAAATCGGTTAGACTCTCGTTTGCGTAATCAGGACGTAGTCTGGCCAACACACCAATGACTTCAGCAATGAAGTGCGGCGGCTGATAGCATTCAATCTCGCCATCAGACAATAAAGCTAAGATTTGCAAGGCTTGATTAAGATGATTTTCTTCTGCTCTGAATGGCAAAAACCATTTGATAGCTACATTGGCATCAATCACATAGCGGGTCATGGACGAAGTTCTTCTCGCGCCGCATTCATTTCTGCTTCAGTGACAGGTTCAATTTTGGCGCGTCTGACCAAAATATTGGCAATGGCTTCATGCTGGCGTTGTTTACGAGCCGCACGCTCCACCGCTTCCATCATTAAATCTGCAATCACTGCGCTTTTATTGTGGCCTTGGTAGGCAAAATTAAATGCTTCCTTTACATCATCTGGTACACTGTAGTTAACGGTAGCCATTTTTTGCCCCCTAGTATTGTTGAAATCTTCAACAAATTATTAAGCATTGCTGAAGTTATAGCAATACTTAATAGACAATTCCGATTTTACCTGCTCAGTTGAACAAACCAAATCCAGTCATTGCAACAGAAAGCTATTTCGCATTGCTTTCCTTATCCTTGTTTACCATTAGACTAAATTCTTGGTAATTACTCAGCGTAAAATAGATAACCGCATAGGATGTGCCGACGTCAGGAGGCGCATCAATCGCGAAAGATCCGCTTCACCCTGCTGCGCACATCCTATAACAGCTTGGTTTGCAAATAAAAAAATTACGCTGAGTAGTTACAATTCTTGCTATTAAAAATTTTGCGTCATCAAAAATTGATACTTTCTTGATTTGCAAGATTAGCCAGACTAGACTAAGTGCTGATTTTTGGAGAATACCATGCAAACCGTTAATATGTTGCAAGCCAAGTCCTCTTTATCCCGCTTAGTAGAGGCAATTGAGCAGGGTCAGCAGCGTGAAATCGTGATAGCCCGAAATGGCCATCCTGCCGCCAAACTTGTGCCGATCGATACTGCACCGTTAGGCAACCGAATTGGTGTTGCAAAAGGCTTGTTTGTGGTGCCGGATAGCATTGACGCACATAACGACGAAGTCACTCAATTGTTCACGGCGGAAGCGCAATCTTGAATTTGCTGCTTGATACCCACGTCGCATTATGGGCTATCACCGATAGTCCAAAATTATCGCAAAAAGCGCGTGATTTGCTGCTGTCGCCTAAAACCACTGTTTGGGTCAGCGCTGCAAATATCTGGGAAATTGCAATTAAGTATTCACTGGGTCGTGGCGACATGCCGGTTTCCAGTCAGGACGCGGTACGCTATTTTCAGGAATCCGGCTATCGCTTTCTCGCCGTTGAGACCGAACACGCGATTGCAGTCCAAGAGTTGCCTGCACACCATCAAGATCCATTCGACCGTATGCTGGTGGCGCAAGCACTGATAGAGCCCATGCGGTTAATGACACACGATCCTTTGGTGGCTCTTTATAGCGATACTATCATTAAAATTTAATCTTAAGTTAGCCATACACTGATTAAGCTAAACCCAAACCGAGAATTAGGACAGGGATCCACCCATATGTCAAACAATAAAATTCCTCTACCGCAAGCTTTACTCTGGCTTGGTGTCACCTTAATTGGCGTAGCTGCCATCGGCGGCATTGCCCTGCAACGCGGTGAATCCATTAATAGCCTATGGTTGCTTACCGCCGCGGTGTGCGTTTATGCCTTAGGCTATCGTTTTTACAGCGCCTTTATTGCTACCAAAGTATTGATGCTGGATGCAGGCAGAGCCACACCGGCGGAACGTTTTAATGATGGCCGCGACTTTATGCCTACCCATAAATGGGTGGTATTTGGTCATCACTTTGCCGCCATAGCCGGCCCTGGGCCGTTGATCGGGCCGACGCTGGCAGCACAGTTCGGTTATTTACCCGGTACCTTGTGGATTTTAATCGGCGCCGTGTTGGGCGGCTGTGTGCAGGATTTTGTCACGCTGTTTTTTTCGGTGCGCCGCGATGGCCGCTCATTGGGGCAAATGGCGAAAGACGAACTGGGTATCATCGGCGGCACTGCAGCGATGCTGGGGGTAATGCTGATCATGGTGATCCTGATCGCGGTGCTGGGGCTGGTGGTAGTCAACGCCATGAAACACAGCCCTTGGGCAACTTCCACGGTAGCGGCCACCATTCCGATTGCAGTGCTGATGGGCTTATATTTGCATGAAATCCGCCCCGGCAGAGTGCTGGAAGCCACTCTAATTGGCGTGTCGTTATTAATTTTGGCGGTCATCGGCGGCGGCTGGATTGAGAGTAACGCCGCATTGCGCGGCTGGTTTGATTTTGACGCGCCGCAATTGGCGTTAATGGTCATCGGTTACGGCTTTGCGGCGGCGGTGTTACCGGTGTGGCTGTTGCTGGCGCCGCGCGATTATCTATCGACGTTCATGAAACTCGGTACCATCTCTGCGTTGGCGATAGCGATTATTTTGCTGCATCCTGAGCTGAAAATGCCGGCGCTGACCCCATTTATTGACGGCGGCGGGCCTATTTTCGGCGGTAAATTGTTTCCGTTTGTGTTTATTACCATTGCTTGCGGAGCCATTTCCGGCTTTCATGCCTTAATTGCCTCCGGCACCACCCCCAAATTATTAGCTAACGAGCAAGATGCCCGTTTTATTGGTTATGGGGCGATGATGATGGAATCCTTCGTGGCGATTATGGCGATGATCGCCGCAACGGTGTTGGAACCCGGTGTTTATTTTGCGATTAACAGCCCAGCCGGCATCGTCGGTAAAGAAGCGGCAGAGGCTGTCGCCAAAATCAGCAGTTGGGGTTTTCCGGTTAGCGTTGAGCAAATGCAACAACTGGCGCAGAGCATGGGTGAAACAACTTTGTTTGCCCGCACCGGCGGCGCGCCTTCTTTGGCTGTTGGCATGGCCAGTTTGTTTGCCAAGGTGTTTGGCGAAAATTTGCTGGCGGTCTGGTATCACTTTGCAATCATGTTTGAGGCTTTATTCATCCTCACCACGCTGGATGCCGGCACCCGCGTAGCGCGTTTTATGTTGCAGGATATTTTCGGCAATTTTAATTCAGGCTTAGGCAAAACCAGCAGCTATCCCAGCATTTTAATCAGCAGCGCCTTGGTGGTGTCGGCCTGGGGTTATTTTTTATATATGGGTACGATAGATCCATTAGGCGGCATTAACAGTTTGTGGCCATTATTTGGGATCGCCAACCAGATGCTGGCGGCGATTGCTTTATGCGTAGCCACCACGATTTTGGTGAAATCCGGCAAACTTAAATATATCTGGGTAACCGGCTTACCGTTGAGCTGGCTGATTATCGTCACCAGCTGCGCAGCCTTCGAAAAACTGTTTGCAGACGATCTGCGGGTGGGTTTTTTAAGCCATGCCACCGATTTATCCGCCAAACTCGCGCAAGGTTTGCTGCCGGCTGCCCAGCAAAGCAGCGCTCCGCAACTGATTTTTAACGATTATCTAAATGCAGGCTTAACCGCGTTGTTTTTGCTGATTACCTGGTTGTTACTGGCGGATACCATCCGGGTGATTTACTGTATTATTTACGGCAAAAATCACCCGCAATCCAGCGAAACCCCGCATATTCCCAGTCGCTTGGTGGAAGATTGGGTACGGGATTGACTGGCTGGCGGCTGGCCCGGCAAACACTGATGTTTTCGATACTCTCGCAAATGCCCTATGACCGGAAGCAAAAAAGTAACTATTCAGCGTAATTTTTTGTTTGCGAACCAAGGTGTTATAGGAGGTGCGCAGCCGCGTGAAGCGCATCTTTCGCGACTGATGCGCCTCCTAACGTCGGCACATCCTATGGGCTTATTATTAGTTACAAAAAAGTATCACTTACAACCGATACCGTGTAAAAATCATCGCTATCTCTTTTACATTTTGAAGCAAGACTATGAATATTAAGTTATCAGCAATTCTTGTCGTGAGTTTGACAGCCGTGGTGTTTTTACCGGGCTGCATAGCACCGGCACCGCCATATGTTGCTCCTGTTCCGGCACCCGTTGGTGTTCAGGTTGTTGCCCCCATAGGCGTAGCCCCTGGCCCTGGTTGGGGTTGGGCCTATCACCCGCATTACGGATGGGGTTGGCACCACCCGCAACAAGGATGGATACATCGTTAAATTTATGCACACACCCAATTCGTTGCCGATAAACCACGCAACGGATTGGGTAATGTCGGGTAAGAAAAAGGCAGAAAGGTGTTGCTTTAACACCTGTCACTGCTTAAGCACTGCTGAAATACCAACTAACTAACGAGGCCTCCCGCTTAAATCTTACCACTTAAGGCAGCGCTATCCGCCAAATACCGTCCACAATAAGCCAATATTGCAACAGCCGAAACCGACGACAAATACCGATAAAAACAACAACTAACATCGACAATATAGATGAAAAACCGCTAAACAAAATTACCTTACCCCGGCAATACTGATGAAAGCGGCATGATAGTTGTAGACAAGCAATTGCTTATCATCAAAATGGAGTTGTAAATTATGCAATTTGTAAAAAAATGCTTGTCGGGTTTTATCCTGCTGCCCATTGCCGTCAGTGCAAACGCAGATACCCTCTATGACAGCCTATCGGCTACCACCGCTGTTTCCGCCGGATACAATCTGATTTCAGGCCTTGATTTTGGCCCGCTGGCAGATTCGTTCTCAACCGGTTCCAGCGATTTTTATTTAAACGATGTTCAGTTAGCGTTGACCGTTAATGATCCTACCACCACCGGCACCGTTACCGTATCGTTATTAAGCGATAACGGCACCTCACCAGGAACAGTGCTGGACACACTGGGCACCATCAACGATACCGCCTTATCGCTTTACACCCCTGCCACAGTCGATTTTCAACAATCTATCCCCATTGATTTGACGGCAAATACCCGCTACTGGATAGAAGTGTCTTCGACAGACGATAGCAGCGCCGGCTGGTCTTATACTGCGGACACCACAGGAACCGGCGTAGCCACCGAGTATAACTCCGTTAACTATGGCGCACCTTTTGTCAGCCAAAACACCTCTTATACCGAACCTTATCAATTACAAGTCAACGGTATCACGGCAGTGCCGTTACCCGGCAGCGCATGGCTATTCGCAACCGCCTTTGCCGGACTGGGCGCATTGCGGCGTAGAGCTGATTTAAAACTTACTCAAGCCTAAAACAGGGAGACATTATGTTTAATAAAAAAACAGCACACTCTTTCAGGGAACGTGATACTAAAGTGTCGGCGACATCATCACAAAACTTTTTGACTTTATTGCTTGGCATCGTAGCCGTACTCAGCGGCCATACCGAATTAGCAACTGCCGCTGATCCATCGACCGCAGCCTATTATGGCTTTGGTGGAACCGTAGCCGCACCCAGCGGTTCAACCACACCAACCAACGGCGCCTCCACCCCTTGGTGGCCTACACCGGTAGCACAAGGTACAGCAGCAGTGCCGACACCTGCTGCAACCAGTTCTGCCCCATCCGGTGCGCCTAATATCATTGTCGTATTAGCGGACGACCTGGGTTATTCCGATCTTGGCTCATTCGGTTCAGAAATCTCAACGCCTAATCTGGATAAATTGGCGGCCAACGGCTTACGTTTCCGTAACTACACCACCCACTCATTGTGCTCGCCAGCTCGCGCAGCTTTATTAACGGGTGTTAACGGCCATTCCGCCGGAGTAGGATTTATCGCCGACTCCAATCCCGGCTATCCAGGCTATGCCGGCGAAATTCAGCAAAACGTGGTTACCCTGGCGGAAATCCTGCATCAAAACGGCTATGCCACTTTTGCCACCGGCAAATGGCACTTAACCCAAGTGGCTGACCGGGTAGCAGCCGGCCCCTACAACTCATGGCCTTTGCAACGCGGTTTCGACAACTTTTACGGTATTTTAAACGCCGAAACCCACCCGCAACACCCGGATGCGATTTACGACGGCAACACCAGAGTACAAGTGGATCAATATCCGAATGGATTTAACACCTCTGATCTTTGGACCAGCAAAGCTATCCAATATCTCAAAACATCGAAAGCGGCCAACCCCAACAAACCGTTCTTCTTATATTTTGCGGATAATGCCGTTCACGCCCCACTTAATCCTGATCCAGACCTGTTGGCGGCTGTTCATGCCAAAGGCCAGTACTCGGCAGGTTGGGATGCCATCCGTCAAGCCCGTTACCAGAAACAGTTGAGCTCTGGTTTAATACCGGCTAACACCGTGTTGCCGCCGCTCAATCCCGGCGTGTCATCATGGAGTGCGCTGTCAACTAGCGACCAGCAATTATTCACCCGTTATCAGGAAGCTTATGCAGCCTGGGTGGCCACACTCGATCGCAGCTTTGGTCAGCTCTACAGTTATCTGGAAAGCTCCGGACAATTGAATAACACTATCATTGTGTTTGCTTCCGACAACGGCGGTTCTCAAGAAGGTGGCTTAAACGGCACAACCATTGCTGTGGAAACCCTGTTTCTTGGGGGAAACACCAATAAAGCCTTCGACGAAACGAGGGAAAACCTGATAGGCGGCCCGCAAACCTCACCACACTATCCGTTGGGTTGGGCAACAGTCTCCAACACGCCATTTAGAGGCTATAAGCAACAAACCGTGGGCGGCGGACGCCGGGTACCGTTGATTGTTTCCTGGCCAGGTCACATCGCGGACACCGGCAATATTCGCACTCAATTCGCCCATGTGACGGATATTACCCCGACCTTGCTGGACGTGGTCGGCATCCAACAACCAACCAGCTACCAAGGTATTCCAACCAAGCCAATTGAAGGCACCAGCTTCAGATATTTGCTGGATGGAGCCAACCCTGCGACCGCTGCCGAACAACATACCCAGCAATATTTTGAGTTGGCCGGCAACCGGGGTTATTACCTGAATGACGGCACCCATGCCTGGTATGCGGTCACCGAGCATACCGCAGGCGCAGCCTTCACACCGAGCGAATGGGAGCTATACGATCTGAATCAGGACTTTTCAGAAACCAATAACCTGGCGTCGGCAAATGCCGGCCAAGTGACCACGCTAGACAACGCCTTTACCACGGCGGCATGGGCACATCAGGTTTATCCGCTATTTCAGGGATCAATTGCACTAGCTACCGCCCAACAGCCGGCTTATCTGGCTAATCGTATCCAACCTTTAACCCTCAGCAATGGCGCCTGGGTGGATCAGTCAGCAATTCTGCCGCTGATTTCACCGTACTGGAACCCATATGGAACAGCTACCGCCAGCACTGTGCATTCAGCGGGTAACTATACCATTAGCGCTACAGTTAATTATAATACCGGTAATCAAGGGGTGATTTTTGCAGAAGGTGGCGATGATCTGGGCTTAATCTTGTATATCCAAAATGGCAACCTGATTTTGGAAAATAACGCTTTCGGCATACCAACCAGTCTCAGTCCGATTCCATTGACACCGGGTACACAAAACATCACCCTCAATTTTACGGCAGCAGCGCCTACCGCAAACTTAGGCAGCGGCGGCGGATTAGCCACGCTTTCTGTCAACGGCAACAGTGCCTCTGGAACCTTTTCATCCTGGCTAGTGAATGTACCATCCGACTTTGGCGCCCCGCTTGATGGCTTTGACGTGGGTATTGATCGTCGGGCACCGGTTTCCTGGGCGCTGTTTAATAAATACGGTCCGTTCAAATATACCGGCACCATCAGTCAAGTCACCGTTACTCCCGGAACTGTGCAACCTTAAGCATTTTCGGATATTCCAAGCTTGACCTGGAAAGCCGCGCGAACCATTGGGTTCGTGCGGCTTTCTTCTTTACTTCTGATGTAAAGCTATTTACATCCACACCATAAAACGAGACTCGTCAGTGACAAAACAATACAAACCAGCATTTTTCCTGCTGATCGTGCTCATCGCGGCAGCGGTATTAGGCTACGACAAACTGGTACAACACCAGCCATCGCCCGCCACGCCAACGCCGGCACTCGCATTCGTCGGCGGCGCAGTTTGTAGCGGCTGTCATGCTGATCAGGCTAAACTGTGGCAAGGATCGCATCACGACCTGGCTATGCAAATAGCCAATGAACGCACCATACTGGGAAATTTTGATAACGCCGAGTTTAGTAAAGACGGCGTCACTTCCCGGTTTTTCCGTCGCGATGGCCGTTTTTGGGTGCAAACTGATGGCCCGGATGGAAAACTGACCGACTTTGAGGTTAAATACACCTTCGGCATCTCGCCGCTGCAACAATATCTGCTTAATCTACCCGGCGGACGCCTGCAGGCGCTTTCCATCGCCTGGGATACTCGACCTGCCGAACAGGGCGGCCAACGCTGGTTTCATTTGTATCCGCATGAAAAAATCGATCATAACGACGAATTGCATTGGACCAAGCCCTCGCAGAATTGGAATTATATGTGCGCCGAATGCCACTCCACCAATCTACAAAAAAATTACGATCAATCCACGCACAGTTACCAAACATCCTGGTCGGAAATCAACGTCAGCTGTGAAGCCTGTCACGGCCCCGGCTCGCAGCATGTACACTGGGCACAGCAGCCAAACCCAGACAAACCGGACAGCAATAAAGGACTGACATTTAAACTGGATGAAAAGCAGAATATCCAATGGGGTATCGATTCGGTTTCAGGGCAGCTTAAACGTAGCCAACCCCGTAACACCGGCAAAGAAATTGAAACTTGCGGCCAATGCCATTCCCGGCGCGGCCAATTATTTGACAATCAGCATCAAGGCAAACCGCTGATGGATAGCCATTTGCCGGGTTTGTTACGCGAAACGCTCTATCATGCCGATGGCCAGATCGACGGCGAAGTCTACGAATATGGCTCATTCTTACAAAGTAAAATGCATCAAGCCGGGGTTACCTGTAGCGATTGCCACGAACCCCACAGCCTTAAACTCAGAGCAGAAGGGAACGGGGTATGTCTGCAATGTCACGACGCAGAAAAATACAATACCGAAAAACACCATTTTCATCCATCCGCCGGCAAGGGTAATCATTGCGTGGATTGCCACATGCCAACCAAAAACTATATGGTGGTGCATAGCCGTCATGATCATAGCTTCCGGGTGCCGCGCCCTGATCTTTCGACCACGCTTGGTACGGCCAATGCCTGCAACGGCTGCCACACCGACAAATCCAGTCAATGGGCAACAGAACAGTTAACGCACTGGTACGGCCATCAACCGCAGGGTTATCAGCAGTATGCCGAAGCCTTACACGCCGCAAGAACCGGATCGGCAGAAGCCGACACCAAATTGGTCACCTTGATTCGTGATACAGATCAACCCGCTATCGCCAGAGCCACGGCAGCCGCAGAACTCAGACGCCGACTCAACACAGAAACAGTACCGGCATTAAGCCTAGCCTTAAACGACAGCAATCCATTGGTGCGCGCCGGTGCGCTTGAAGCACTTGATCCACTGACGCTGGAACAGCGCTGGCAGGCTAGCCACCAATTGCTGCACGATCCTTCGCGGGTGGTGCGGGCTTTGACTGCCGAGGCGCTAGCCGGCATTCCTGTCAATCAACTACCGGCTGCTGAAAAAGCAGCCTTTCAGAAAGCCGGTGAAGACTATTTAGCCGCGCAAAAACTGAATGCCGACCAACCGGGTTCGCTGGTTAACCTTGGCAACTTTTATGCTGCCAACGGCAACCCGGCAGCCGCCGAAAAAACTTTTCATGAAGCGTTGGCTTTAAACCCAGGCTGGGTGCCGGCTTACGTTAACCTAAGTGATTTCTATCGGCAAAGCGGTCGTGATCAGGAAGGAGAAACCGTGCTACTGAACGGACTGGCCCGCCAACCCAATGCAGCGGCACTACATCACAGTCTGGGGTTGTTGCGGATCAGGCAGAAGAATCTGCCGGCAGCATTGACCGCACTGCAACAGGCGACAGAACTGGCGCCTGATGACAGCCATTTCCGTTATGTGTACGCATTGGCACTGCAAAGCGCCGGACGAACCAAGGAGGCACAATCTGTGGTTGATACAGGATTGAAGCGCACCCCTGGCGATTCACTGCTTAAAAACCTGAAAACACAATTAGCGACGGCAAGTAAGTAAATTATGAGTCAAAATCTACCTATTTAGCGGCAACACAGGCAAATACGACTTCCCTTTTTCACCAAATGGGAAGTCGAAGCAAGACAAAGCCGCCAAACCCAAGCGATTCTAGGGTAATGTGCAAACCCCATGTTAATCATGCGTCCACTTCATCGGCCGGGAGAAAAGCCCCATTTAGACTTAAGTTGTTGCAGCCAGGCGATTTACGACTTCAACCGATTACTTCGTTCTTTACCTACTATGCCACACAGCGTTATAATACCGGCCTGTCACCAAGGCTATAAAAATCAAGCCATTTAGATAGACAATAAGTATTTCATTTTGTTTCGCATGATTTCTGGTTTTTCTGACAAATTCTATGCGTTTTGCACTACTTCTGATCGATAAAGGGGTTTAACTTTGGATAATTTCAGTTCTATTATCGGCCAATCCCCATCACTGGAATCATTACTGCGTTGCGCTCGTATGGTCGCCGCAGCCGATGTTACAGTATTAATTAAAGGCGAAACCGGAACCGGCAAGGAAATCTTGGCCAGCGCCATTCAAAAGGAAAGTCCCCGCGCCAACAAACCCTTTATCACGCTAAATTGCGCAGCCCTGCCGGAAGGACTGGTTGAATCTGAATTGTTTGGACATAAAAAAGGCTCTTTCACAGGCGCTGTAGCCAATAAGACCGGTTTATTTCAAGCAGCAGATGGCGGCACCTTATTTCTTGATGAAATCAATTCATTGCCGTTATCAATTCAAGCTAAATTATTACGCTTTTTAGAGTCCGGTGAATGTTTGGCAGTTGGCGACACCAAACCGCATCACGCCAATGTCCGCATCATAGCCGCCACCAACTCCGACTTGGCCCAACAAATTGAACTAGGTGAGTTTAGACAGGATTTATTTTTTCGGCTAAATGTTATTCCTCTGGAGCTACCTTCCTTGCAGCAACGCACCGAAGACATTGAAAGCTTGTCCACACACTTTTTAACTTCTTTTGCCGAAGCGCATGACTTACCTTCGGCCGCGTTCAGCAAACAATCAATCAAAGCCTTACGCGCCTATTCTTGGCCCGGCAATATTCGGGAATTGCGTAACCTGTGCGAACGGCTTAGCATTTTACTCGCCGGCAAACTGATTGAACCTGAGAATCTACCTTACGAATTTGTCCGCCCCCCTGAAATTATCCTATCTACCGATTTCACCTTACCTGTACATGGCGTTCAGTTAGAAACCCTGGAAGCGGATCTAATCCATCAGGCCCTATCCAGAACCAAAGGCAACCGCAGCAAATCTGCGCGGCTATTAGGCATATCCAGAGACGCCCTGCTTTACCGCATCCAAAAACACGGTTTAGCCACCCATTAAAGTCGCACACGATCAACAATCTTTACTGGAAATGTGCCATACTCTCTGCTTATAAAAGCACTAGGGTATGGACGCTTGGTGATCTATTTTAATCACCCCCATTAAAAGATTTTTCGTAACTATTCGGTGTAAATAGATGAACAGCATAGGATGTGCCTAGACAAGGAGGCGCAGCAATCGCGAAAGATGCGCTTCAGGCTGTTCAGCACATCCTATAACACTGTTATGATAAGATTTTGATAACTAGTCGCCGTACCCGGTAAACGTAGTCAAAGGATGTCAATCCTAAAGCCGCCACCCTTGCTCCAAACTGGCGATACTCTACGAAATTGGCATATGACGCTGCATAGAAAAACAACTCACCTAAGGAAATGACTTAACATGCCTAAAATTAATGATGTGTTAAAAACCGGCACCACTCTAGGCGTTGCTCTTGGGATTGGCGCAACTATCCTTGCCGCTGCTTTGATTCCCACTATACCGGTTATAGTCCGCGCAGCCAGACCTACCGCAAGAGCTGCAATCAAATCAGGGCTGGTATTGTTAGAGCGGAGCCGGGAAGTCGTATCCGAGTTTAACGAAGAATTTGAAGACATGATGGCCGAAGTTAGGGCCGAGTTGCAAATGGAACGCAACGACACAGACACCGATATTGACAATAACGATGATGTCATCGCCGCAGCACCGAAGCAGGAATTGTGATGTAGGCGCAGGAAAAGATCAAATCACCCGCAGGAGGGTTATATGCAAAAAGCTCAAGCAGTGGCGTCGTTCGGTCGCAATACTTACCGAAACCGCCCATCTTAACGTCTTCCACCGAGCAATTAAATTGATCGTTATAACCAGAAAGGTGAAATCATGTCAAGCAACAAACTACCCAGAGCTTATATCAAACATCAGTTATCCGGTCGAGTGCGGATAAAAATCCCAAAAAAACGCGGGAATTACCAGTATTTCGATGAAGTGGCGGACGCTTTCGCCGATTGCAAGGGCATCACGCAATTGCAACTCAATCCTTCGGCAGCAAGCATACTGGTTCAGCATGACGACAACACAACACTTTCCGCTATTGCCGAACACGCCCGTCACGCCGGCCTCTTCAAGTTGATAGAAGATCATGACAGCAAACAATTAATGAAAGAACATTTATCCATTGCCGGCTGGTCGGCTGTCGGTGTCACACACCTCGACCAATCGATCACCCGACTTAGCGACGGGCGACTTGATTTACGAACATTCTGGTTTTTATCCTTTGTCGGCTTTGCCATCAATGAGGCAAGCAAAGGCCATATTTTTGCGCCTGCTACTACTTTTTTATGGCGTGCAATGGAATTGTTAAAACCTAAAAACGACAATATGTATGGAACAAGCAAAAGATGAACATAGACCCAGAATAACGACTCACTCGGCCAATAATACCGCTTTATCGGTTTTCTCCCACGGCAATCGCAGCTCGTTTTCGCCGAAATGCCCCAGGATTGGCAGTTGCTGATAAAAAACGCCGTTGTGCCGGTTTGTCAATTCGCGCAAACCAAAATCACGAATAATCGCACCTAACCGTAAATCAAAATGGCGTAACAGACGTTTTCTGATCTCATGCTCGTCCAGTTTGCCGGTACCCTGGGTGTTCAATAACACACTGACCGGACCGGCGTGGCCTATGCTGTAACTCAACTGCACCTCGCATTGTTCCGCCAACCCCGCCGCAACGATATTTTTTGCCACATACCGCGCCGCATAAGCGCCTACCCGATCAATGCGCGATGGCGACTTACCGCTTAAGGCTACACCGTTGTTCCTGGCGAAACTGCCGTAAGTATCGCTATCGGTTTTACGACCGGTCATGCCCGAATGCGCAGCCGGCCCGCTACGCAGGTAAGGCCCGCCTGAATTGATGATGATGTTGGTCATATTATCGGGACTGAGCGGCGAATGCTCAAATACCGGGATAATAATTTGCTGATACAAATCCTCTTCCATTTGCCTCGCCGTAGGCGGCTCGTCAGGGTTTTCACAGCCGATAATCAAGGTAATACTGTGTATACGCTTCGGAACGTTGTTGACAAATTCGACACCGACCTGCGTAGTGCAATCCGGCGATATGTAATTCAGCACCCTGGCTTGCCTGACTCGTATCAATTGCCGCGCCAATTGATTGGCCAGAGCAATCGGCAAAGGCATCAAGTCTGGAGTATGCCGGCAAGCATAACCAAATACCGTCGTTTGATGCGAAACCGTGATTCGCTCTATTTCGTCATCTTCCAACACGGTTAAATCGGTTTCGCGCAGGGTTTTATGTTGCTCGATCAGGCTAGTCACCACCGTGCATTCCCCGGCGTTAAAATCTTCCGGTCGATACGCTATAGCCTGAATGACTTTGCGTGCCGTTTCCGGTATATCCACAAAGGCATCGCTGGCGAAACGGGCGGCTAAAAACAAGATGTTTTTCGATAATGCACATTCTGCGGTTATTCGGGAGGTTGGATCCTGGCGTAAAAAAGCATCCACAATGGCATCACTGACAACATCGCATAGGCGGTCAGGGTGACCGGCGGTAGCAGATTGAGAATTAAACACGAAATCAGTAATCATGGTTTGCTCCGGAAAATTATGTCACCATCAAGTTTTTTGGTTGCCTCGTTAATCGCCAGCGGCAATGATGCACCGGCCAATATAGCCAACACATCAACCGACCCTATCGGCGTTAACCGCAACAAGCGGCGTAATGCGGGTACAGTGACCGCCAACACTTGTAATGCTACGGAAATACCTATCGCCGCATCAAGATAAGGGTTTGATTCGCGCTCTTCGGCATCGAATAAAGAGGTATTGCCGGAACGGCAGCTATAAGCATGTATCAACTGTCCCAACGTTAAGGACATAAAGGCGTTGGTGCCGGCTTTCGGCCCGGTTCCATAGCGTAATCGACTGTAACTGTACACCGCCAACGAACCGGCGCTGATGATGCTCGATTCGCGCAACAATTTAGCATAATCCTTACTGCTGACGATGGGTTCCTTGGGATCGCGCGGCGGACGATCCATTACGTCACATTCAGGCGGTTCCAAAGCCAATGCCAATCCAGGAAAAATATCGGTAAACAGATCAATCCATAACAATTGCATAGGATTAAGAATTTCCGCACCGCCAAACGCCGTACTCAGCAGCGTGACTTCGATTTCGCTTAAATTAGTCGATAATAAAAAGTGTAAACTTTTGCGGATATTGTCATAAATCGTCCGTCCCTGCCTGATGGCGCCAATCATCGTCGATAAATCATCATCTTCCAACACCACTGCTGAAACTGATCGCGCCGCATCGCTGCCTTTGTCGCCTAGCGTCACTCCGACATTGGCGGCTTTCAGCGCCGGCCCATCATTAATACCATCGCCGGTCATGGCCACCACTTTGCCGTTTTGCTGCAAGGCTTCAACAATGCGCAGCTTATGAGCCGGACTAACTCGAGAGAAAATAGAAACTTTATCGACCAAACCGGCGAGCACCGATGGATGCAGCTTTTCCAACGCGATAGAATCGACCATTTCCAGCGCTTCACCCTCGCCGTTCAAACCTAAACGCTTACCCACCGAATAGGCGGTGGCGCTCTGGTCGCCGGTAATCATCACGGTAGCGATGCCCGCATCATGGAATTCCCGCATCAATTCCACCATACCGGGCCTCATCATATCTTCCATGCCGATCAGCCCCAACCATATCAAGGCTTGCCGGCGATAGCTATCCATATCGTCCACCAGACAGTAAGCCACACCTAACACCCTAAGCGTATCACCACCCAGTTTTTCGTTACCGGTAAGTATGATTCTGCGCTCAATATCGGTCAGCGGCATTAATTGATCTTCCACGCCATGCCATAGACATAAATCCAACAAAGAGATTGGACTACCTTTGACAGCAACAAAATATTTGCCGTCCGAGGTGTGATGTATTGTCACCATGTAGGGTCTATCTTCGGCGCGGTGCTCGGTTTTAATGACCGGATACTGTGTTCTTAAAGCCTGTACATCCACGCCGGCATCAATCGCTACTTGCAGCAAAGCGTTTTCGGTAGGAGAGCCGATCAAGCCGATCTTATCTGCAACGAGTCTGGATTCATTACAAAGCACCAGTACTTTCAGCATGCGTTTAAAAATGGGATCTCTTCCGTACAGAAAATCGGCCGTCTCCTGATTCCGATAAAATCTCCCATTTTCAACCTTGATATGCCCAGTCAACAATTGCACATCGACAACACTCATTTTATTCAGCGTTAAGGTACCGGTTTTATCCAAACAAATGACTTGCAGCGATCCTAAATTTTCAATGGCCGGTAATTTCCGAATCAACACTTTTTGCCGCTGCATATTTTTAATTCCCAAGGCCAGCGTGGTGGTGGCCACAGCCGGCAATCCCTCTGGAAAGGCGGCGACAGCCAAAGCTATCGCCGATCTCAACATTTCCAACCAGGATCTACCCCGCAATAAGCCAAGTGTGAACACAAAAACACAAACACCGGAACTTAAAAATGCCAGCAACATGTCCATCGCATTGATTTGCTTTTGCATCGGCGTAACCGGCGCTTGCGTCTCGCCGACCAAGGCATGAATTTCGCCGATTTCCGTATAACGCCCGGTTCCGACTACCACCGCCTTACCATTGCCGCCAGTCACAGTGGTTCCCATATAAACCATATTCAATCTATCCCCTATAGCCGTATCGTTGTCGCATTGATCGTTGAACGCTTTTGCAACCGGCATACTTTCACCAGTCAAAGCGGATTCATCAATGGTCAGCCGGTTGCTGTCCAATAATCTTGCATCTGCGGGGATATATACGCCTGGAACCAATACCAAAATATCGCCGACCACCAGTTCCTGTAACGAAACATCAACCGCTACGCCGGAACGGATGACCGTCGCCGTCTCAGGCGTGAGATGTCCAAGGGCATTAATGGTTTCTTCGGCCGATTTTTCGGTGAAATAACCGATAACGGCATTGATGACAGCCACAGTCACAATGACTGTAGCGTCTGCAATGCCACCGGTCGCCACTGAAATGACCGCCGATATCCCTAACATCGCGACCGGCGCCGACACAAATTGCTGTAAGAATAGGTGTAAGGCCGAACGGCTCTTATACTCAGTCAAGGTATTGGGACCAAATTGCGCTAACCGCTGTGCAACATTGTTAGTCGACAAGCCGTTTTCGGTACTACCGAGAATTTCCAGCACCCTATCGCCAGGGAGTACATGCCAGAAATGCCGGGCTTGAGCTTGATACTCGCCTTTTTCCGCCGCTATCTGCGCTTGTAATTTTTTAACCGATTTAACGGTTCTGAATTTTTTTAACGGTCGGTCAATACCTTCAGTGCTGCGCAAAACCGGTTGCCCAAACTCCAGTTCCAAAAACCGGATGATTTCCTGCAAAAAATTTTCCAACGCCTGCGGCGCGACATATTCGATGACAAGATTACCGGTTAAGGTGTTGGCTCTTGCAGATCTGACATCATCCATACCCAGCAAATGCGATTCCAAACCGTTTCTAAGTTTGTCATTGCGATATAAGCCCGGCACTTTAAGACGCGTACGACCGGCAACGCTCTCGTGGATGACCATGAGATAAAGCGGCTGTTGATGATTTTGGAGATCCGTACCTTTTATCATATCGGACTCGCGAATATAAAAACATTGTAGAAAAAATTACTTTGTTGTTATATCACAGACTAATCAGATTTTACGCTAGAAACGCATCAAAATTTTTAGCTTTTATTTTTCACAAAATCGTCATATATTGTATGTTATGGTAGTCCAATTTTTCAGAAGTAACTACACTGCCGTCTAATCAATCATGGCAAAATCATTCCACCTTAAAATTAAACAATCCCCGGATTCTATTTTTGCCAAAGTGCAACAAGAAGCGAAAAATCAAGGTTATATGTTAAGCGGCGACGCTTCAAAAGGCGCCATATCCGGTTCAGGAATCCGTGGCAGCTATATATTTAATAGTCATAATGAACTGATTCTGACAATACACGATAAACCTGTATTGCTCTCATGGACGACGATAGAAAAGAAACTTTTGAGCTTTTTAGTCGAGTAAAAATGGCTATTTCCAAGCGCTAACAACTTCAAAAAGTTTATTTTGAGAAACACCAACAGGGAAAACTTAATCCACCGCTTAATTTAAAGCATCTAAACGCTTGAATCAGATCTAATTTGCCAAACGCTATCAAGAACCAAAGGCAACCGCAGTAAATCTGCGCCCCCCAAAATGCGGCTTAGCCAACCACACGATCGGCAATCTTTACCAGAAGCGTTCCATACCCCCAGCTTATTAAAGCACTAAGGCATGGACGCTTGGTGATCTATTTTAATTACCCCCATTAAAAGATATTTCTAATGCGTGCAGTGAATTCTCACAATTTGCAGTACCGAGCAGACTAGGATTATCATGGCATTGCTGATTCTGGATTCTGGCGACTTTAAGATTGGCGACATACCATGCAACTGATTTAACATCATCGGTAGTTTCTCCCGCGATGGTGCCCTTAAAAGCAATAATACTGACTAATATAGCAAGGGTAAATACAACTATTATGTTATTTCTCATGACTATCCTTTTTTTTATCCATTTAAAATTTTTAAATTCTGTTTTGTCTCAATCTTACTGAGACGGCATTAATTTAACAAAATATTCTAGCAGATGAAATGCGGTTAATTGCCGCGCGACAATTTGTCTCAACCAGCCATATAAACAAAAAATAAGAATTTTAATTTAGCGCTACTGCACTATTTTAGACGTTTTATTTCTGGACAATGTCCAGATTTTAGACAATATCCAAAATGATTTAAACTATCGAAATTACTTGCCATCATCTCTTAACAACCTGTTTTACATATAAAAAATTATAAATCAAAAAACTGGCACGCTTGCTGCATTAACAGAACCCGAGGCGAGCGTCGACCTAAAAAAGACACTTCAAGACAGAATATCTAAACCCGGCAAGACGCTCGTCTCCTTAAATTTCAATAACAGAACCAAGAGGAGTCAATCATGGCTATAAGTGCTGCTACTAAAGCTGCAACTGATGCGTTGGCCGTTAATCGTGCGCCGATCAGCGTCAACGCTCAGGAAGTACATCGCTGGTTACAAAGTTTCACCTGGGACTTTGATAAAAACCGCACCAAATACCCCACCAAATACAAAATGGCGAATGAAACCAAGGAACAGTTCAAACTGATTGCCAAGGAATACGCCAGAATGGAATCGGTGAAAGACGAACGCCAATTTGGCAGCTTGCAAGACGTATTGACCCGCGTGGACGCCGGCAACCGGGTACATCCAAAATGGAATGAAACCATGAAAGTGGTTTCCAACTTCCTGGAAGTGGGCGAGTACAACGCGATTGCCGCCACCGGCATGTTGTGGGATTCCGCCTCTGCGCCTGAGCAAAAAAACGGCTATCTGGCGCAAGTACTGGACGAAATTCGTCACACCAACCAATGCGGCTACGTTAACTACTACTTCACCAAACACGGTCAAGATCCTGCCGGCCATAACGACGCTCGCCGCACCCGCACCATCGGCCCACTTTGGAAAGGGATGAAACGGGTTTTCTCCGACGGCTTCATTTCCGGCGACGCAGTTGAATGCTCCATCAATCTGCAATTGGTCGGCGAAGCTTGCTTCACTAACCCTTTGATTGTAGCGGTCACTGAATGGGCAGCGGCTAACGGTGATGAAATCACCCCTACCGTGTTCCTGTCTATCGAAACCGACGAATTGCGCCATATGGCCAACGGTTATCAAACCGTCGTGTCTATCGCCAACGACGAAGCGGCTTCAAAATACCTGAACACCGACCTGAACAATGCCTTCTGGACTCAACAAAAATACTTTACCCCAGTATTGGGTATGGCGTTTGAGTACGGCAGCCATTTCAAAGTGGAGCCTTGGGTTAAAACCTGGAACCGTTGGGTTTACGAAGATTGGGGTGGCATCTGGATTGGTCGTCTGGGCAAATACGGCGTGGAATCACCACGCAGCTTACGCGATGCCAAAAAAGACGCTTACTGGGCGCACCATGACTTGTTCCTGATCGCTTATGCGCTGTGGCCTACCGGTTTCTTCCGTTTGACGCTGCCCACCGCTGAAGAAGCAGAATGGTTTGAAGCCAACTACCCCGGCTGGTATGACCACTACGGCAAAATCTATGAAGAATGGCGTGCCCGCGGTTGTGAAGACCCTAACAGCGGCTTCTTGCCACTGCAATGGTTCATCGAAAACAACCACCCTATCTACATTGATCGCGTCTCACAAGTACCGTTTGCGCCGACCCTGTGCAAAGGTGCCAGCACCCTGCGCGTTCATGAATGGAACGGCAAAAAACACTCGTTCAGCGACGAGTGGGGCGAGCGCCAATGGTTGAGCGAACCGGAGCGCTATGAGTGCCAAAACATCTTTGAACAATATGAAGGCCGCGAATTGTCTGACGTGATTGCTGAACTGCACGGTGTCCGTAGCGACGGCAAAACCCTGATTGCCCAACCGCACACCAACAAAGACGGCAAATTGTGGACGCTGGATGACCTGAAAAAGATCAACTGCGTGTTTCAAGATCCACTGAAAGCGCTGTAATCGGCCTTCCCATCATTAAAATCTAAGGAGACATCTTACATGTCGATTCAAATACAACAAGGAAAAAGAGGCTTGACCGATCCTGATACCGCTCGGGTCATCCTTGACGCAATTCCAGCGGAAGCCCTGGATACTCAGCGTAAAATGAACTACTTCGTCAAACCACGCGGTCGCCGCCTGTCTGAATACGAAGTATTAACCGTCTATGCGCAACCAACCCCTGACTGGATTCCAGGCGGTCTGGACTGGGGTGATTGGACCCAAAAATTCCACGGCGGCCGTCCTTCCTGGGGTAATGAAACCACCGAACTGCATTCCACAGACTGGCATAAACACCGTGACCCAGCCAAACGCTGGCACGCGCCTTATGTCAAAGACAAAGCCGAAGAATGGCGTTATACCGACCGTTTTCTGTTGGCTTACTCTGAAGAAGGCCAAGTGCGTTCCATCGACCCTTTCTGGCGCGATGAAATCCTGAACCTGTATCTGGGCGCCTATATCTTTAACGAATACGGTCTGTTCAATGCCCACTCCGCGCCATCGCGCGATACCTTGGGCGATACGCTGCGCTTCAGCATTGCGATGATAGGTTTTGACAAAGTGGACAATGCGCAGATGTTCCAGCTGGAACGCGTGTTCTTGTCCAAACTGGTGCCAGGCTTCCCAGAATCCACTGACGCCCCTAAAAAAGAATGGACCGAAGGCGCCATTTTCAAAGGCGCTAGAGAAGCGGTGCAAGACATCTGGCAAGCCACTTACGACTGGAATGAAAGCATCTGGTCAGCACACATCGTTTACGATGCGCTGTTCGGTCAATTCGTCCGCCGTGAATTCTTCCAACGCGTCGCTTCACATTTTGGCGATACCTTGACCCCGTTTTTTATCAACCAAACCCAGTTGTATTTCTCGCAAACTAAAGGCATTACCTCTGACATCTTCTTTGAAGAAGGGTTAGCCAACGATGCTGAGTTCGGTGATTACAACCGCCGAGTATTACGGGCTTGGACCGACAAATGGTTACCAAGAACCGTGCAAGCACTGCAAGACTTCTTGGGCATTTATGCCAAATTGCCGGTCATTGCCGGCGTGACCGACAAAGCCTCGATTGAAGCGGCATTGAACCGGGTATTTGACGACTGGAAAGTCGATTTCGCCGACAAGGTCAGCTATAAGTTTGACAAAGCGGCCCTGATTAAAACCGTTCTGCAAGGCTTAAAATAAGGAGAGCAACATGTCAGTCAATTCAAACGCGTATGGCGCGGGCATCATGGCTAAAAGCGGCAAAGCATTTGCCGATGAGTATTTTTCAGAAGACAACCAGGTTGTCCACGAAAGTAACGAAGTGGTTTTGGTGCTGAAAAAATCCGACGAAATCAACATCGTCGTCGATGAAATTCTGCTGGGCGACCGCAAAGACGACAACCCAACACTGGTTGTGGAAGACCGCGCCGGTTACTGGTGGCTGAAAGCCACCGGCAAAATCGAAGTCGATTGCGAAGAAGTCTCAGAAATTCTGGGCAGAAAATTCACCGTTTACGATTTTCTGGTCGACGTGTCTTCGACTATCGGCCGCGCTTTTACGCTAGGCGAAAAATTCACTATTACTTCAGAATTGATGGGCTTGGATCGTCAATTGGAAGACCTTAAATCATAAGGAAGATACCCATGGCAAATAAAATTCATGACAACGCGATTCGCGATGAGTGGACCCAAAAAATCGGCGCACTTCACACACTGGCTAAAGGGGTTGAAGCCCTGGATGCATTCCGTCACCAGTACACCACACCGTTTCGTAAAAGCTATGATCTTGAACTCGATTGGGGCTGGATCGAACTCAAATTGGAAGAAAAAGTAGCGTTATTGAAACATAAAGAGTTAAACGACCAACAATTTCTGACCCAAACCGCTTACGGCGTGGATGCCCAGAAAGAAGCTGACGTCGTGGTTGCCAAAATGGCCGCCGCCACCGATAAATATGAAGCTGAAAAGATTCATATCGGTTTTCGTTTAAAGTTCAAACCGCCCATTATGCCCGTCAATGTGTTTCAGGATACTGACCGTATCCTCGGCACTAAACTGATGGAACTCAGAAACATCGGCTATTACGACCTGCCGCTGGAAGAGTTGCGCAAAGTACGCGGCGTCAGAGTGATTACGGCTTAGGTCATCACTCGCAGGATTGCCAAAACCGGCCCTTTTATTGTATGCGGGAGTGGTCGGTTTGGCATGTTAGTGAACGCCGCGCCGGATGCGCGGCGTTCTCTTTACATAAAAATAAAAAACAATGCAGTTGGGTTGTGAAGACCACGTTTCAGTAAAAAAGTCTGTAGAGCGGTGTCTTGGCATACTCAACAGTGGAGTGATTGCACCTCGCAGTTGCAGCATAACAATTAACAAAAACTTAACCTAATAAAATCAGCATGATGGATTTATTTTCAGAAACCGATTCGGCTACCTCGCCGGCATTTCCAGAGGAAACCGACCAGATAACTAAGCTATACGATTTAGAACCCTATACCGCATTTTGCGAAGACTTGGAATTCATGTGGCGATGGACGATCTACCGGGATAAAAAACTGGTGCAAGAAGGCTGTTCATTAACGCTGGACGCCTCCCGGCACGCCGTCAAGCATGTGCTGGCGTTTTTTAATGTTTCGTTTAATCATCAGCAACAAGGAGCATAAAGGTGAGTATGCATCAAGTCAAAATCACCACGGAAGATGGGCAAGCGGTGTGCTTTGATTGTGGAGAAGATGAGGACATTATTAGCGCCGGATTGCGACAGGACATCTATTTAATGGCCTCCTGCCGGGAAGGCGGTTGCGCAACCTGTAAAGGATTTTGCGCGGAAGGCGATTATGAAATGGGTAAAGTCAGTGTGCAGGCTCTGCCGCCGGAAGAAGAGGAGGAAGGTCTAGTATTGCTGTGCCGCTGTTATCCGACCAGCGATGTCGACATAGAGGTACCGTATACCTATGACAGAATATCCTTCTCGCCAGAAGGCTTGGGATTTGAAGCCGAAATTGTAGAAATTCGGGATGTCTCCAGCAATGTGGTTGAATTACGCCTGCAACGTCTGGGCGATGATCAGCAAATTCGCCTGGATGCCGGGCAGTACTACGACCTGGAAATTCCCGGCACAGAAATCACTCGTTCGTACTCACCGGCCAACACCGCCAACCAGCGCGGCGAGCTGGAATTTCTGATTCGGATAGTCGATAACGGAAAATTTTCCGGTTATTTGCAACATGATGCTTATGTGGGGCAAAAAATTAATGTTAAAGGCCCATCCGGCATTTTCGGTCTGAAGGAAAACGGCTTTACTCCCCGCTATTTTGTGGCTGGCGGCACCGGTCTGGCACCTATCCTGTCCATGGTAAGACGCATGCATGAATGGGAAGAACCGCAACAGAGCGTGATTTATTTTGGCGTGAATACCGAGGAGGAGGTTTTTTACAAGGAAGAATTGCATCGCCTACAAAGCGAAATGCCAACCCTCACGGTGCGTATCTGCGTATGGAAAGCCGGCGATAGCTGGTCTGGGGAAAAAGGCAGTGTGGTCGACATTCTGCGCCGCGACTTGCAAGGTACCGGGGTTAAGCCCGATTTATACCTGTGCGGGCCACCGGGCATGGTCGATGCAACCTATGCGGTGTGCGCAGAAGTGGGCATACCTAAAGACAAGATTTATCTGGAAAAATTTTTACCCAGCAGTAACTGACAGGTATGGACTTTAATGGGCATCAAACTGGAAGACCAAGTATTTATTGGCGAAATGATCAAAGAACTGGATGAAACCATACATCGATTAGTTGCTGAAGAACAGCGCTTATCCCTAAGACTTGGCGATGAACGTATTGCTGAGTTGCGGGAATATTGGCAAAAGGAATTACCGGCTGGCGACGAAGAAGCATTCAGACTGGCTATGGATCACGACGATAAAAAGATGACTTGGATCTGGTTAAGGCTCAAGCGTGTACATCAATCCCGCGCCCAAGCAGGGCAGGCATTGATGAGAAATCATACCTAAATCTGACGTCACTATGCAGAGCAACCGCAATCGCGCGATTGCGGTTATCGGCTTACAGCCCAACGACCAGGATGAAAAGCCCATTCAGACGCCAAATTGAAACCGAACATGGCGCTGAACAATTATTTTTTAGCAATGCTCTTAGGCGATTTTCAATCGATAAACATCGAATAGTCAAGCGGGATTGGATTCCGGTACAGACTTACGGAAAACCTTAAGAGTGATCCCACAGCATACAGGACACCTATGTCAAAACAGATAATTTATAATCCGGAAGCTCGTCAACGCTTGCTGCAAGGCATCAATACCGTGGCTAAAGCAGCCAGTGTGACTATGGGCTGCTCAGGCCCTGCGGTGATGATACAGCACCGTACCGACGGCATTGCCCCCGTTTTTACCCGTGATGGCATTACCGTTGCCAATTCCATCGTATTAGAAGATCGAATTGCCGATTTAGGCGGCAGAATGCTTAAAGATGTCGCCGGATCGGTGTCGCGAGAGGTCGGCGACGGCACCACTACTGCAATAGTTTTAGCACAAAAAATCGCCACCGAATCCTTAAAAAGTATCGCCGCCGGTTTTCATCCCATGGAATTGAAAAAAGGGCTGGAACTGGCATTAGTGATCGTCGAAAGCCATCTACAAAAAACTGCAGTCACTGCAAACACTGGGGATTGGATAGAAAAAATCACCGCTGTCGCCACCAAGGACGAACCCGGCATCGGCCTGCTATTAGCTAGAGCGCTGGCTGAACTTGGGCAGGACGGACCACTGACCTTTTTGCTGGGCAACCGGGAAGATCAGCTGGAGATCGTGGAAGGCATACATTACGACCAAGGTTTTTTATCACCCTATTTCATGACTGACAAAACCCGCGGCGAAGCGGTTTTGGAAAATCCTTATATATTGCTTTACGATAGGGAAATCACCGATTTAATGGAACTGGTACCGATACTGGAAGAAGTAGCTGAACAAGGCCGGCCCTTACTGATAATCGCGGAAAACGTCATCGACAAGGCATTAACCGGATTACTGCTCAACCATATTCGCGGCGTCTTCAAAGTCGTTGCCGTCAAGCCGCCTGGATATGGCGACAAACGCATAGATCGACTGAACGATCTAGCGCTGCTAACCGGCGGCAAAGCCATATTGGAAGCTTACGCCGGCAAACTGGACAACGTGACGCTTGCCCAACTGGGTCAGGCAAAACGAGCGATTATCACTGCCGATACCACTACCATTATCGACGGCGCCGGTGATCGGCTGCAAATTCAAGCCTTAACCGAATCTTTGCGCCGCGATCTGGCTGTAGTCTACACACGTAAACCCGGTCAAGGCTCACCCACCGGCAATCAACACGACGCCAATGAATTGAAAGCCCGTATCGCGCTATTGTCCGGCAAAACCGGTACTTTCAGTGTCGGCGGCATTACCGATATTGAAATCAGAGAACGGATGGTCAGGATAGAAAACGCCTATCTATCCAGTAAAGCCGCACTGGAAGAAGGCATATTACCCGGCGGCGGCGTTGGTTTATTTCGTTGCCAACCACTGCTGGATGGAATTATTGCCGTCAACGCCGAACAGCAACAGGGCATTGCCATCCTTAGAGACGCTCTCAGCGCACCGCTTAGGCAGTTATTGAGTAATTGTAAATTAAACACTGAAGAAGTACTGATGCATTTACTTAATCAGGACTCAGAACATTATGCATTTGACATGCAGCGACGCTGCTACGGAAATTTTCTGGAGATAGGTATCATTGATCCGATAAAAGTCGTACGCATGGCGCTACGGAATGCTGTCAGCGTGGTCGGCACGCTAATTGGTAGCGAAGCTATCATTATGGAGGTGCCGGATTTGTCGATCATGGCAGGATATTCGCCGGAATGGGCGGCAGCCACTCGCGAAGATCCAAGAGCTTAACAACTCAGCACCAACCCAAGCTGCTTTTAGGTGACTATTCAGCCACGTAAAACAGATTCTCTGACCATTCCTGACTAAAAAAGAGGTAATGTGACATTATGCCGCATTGCCTCTTTTTTTGTTTTTGTTATTTTGTATGCCCTCACCATCAGGATTAACTCTCTGTTTTTACAGAAAATGTTTCGTTACAAAACTAACGGAAGGCATTACAAATTTACAAAGGATGAAGTATGGATTTTGAATTTAACATCTTCAATAATGTGAAAAATATCCAGTGCGCATTTTTAACCCGGCGACCGATAGAATTCGGCATTGACCGCCCGGTACAGGCCTGGCAATGGATGAATCAAAGCCGCTCAATTCCCGATCAATGCGATTGGGTTCGCCCTGAAGTCTTTGATTCCTGGCGGCGCTGCCTGGAAGACTATCAATTGCCATTGGGTAAATACGCCAACTGGGATCATTACCCAGTGAAATTTCAGACAGTCTATAGCGATAACAATAGCCAAAACATTGCCGATTTGTTAATGAAATTGAGCGGTAATTTTGAGACTTTTCTAAAAGAAGCAGGGGTCATGCTGGTATTGACCCGTAGCGATGGCAGTCTGCTATATGCATTAGGAGAACCACCGCTATCCTCACCTTTCATAAACCGTTTGTATCAGCCCAACGCCTGCTGGAATGAAGCTATCCTGGGCAACAACGGTATCGGCAGCGCCGCACAGTTGAAAACCCCAATAGCCTTTCAGGGCATGGAACATTTTCTAAGCGCCTTGCATCCATTCACCTCCATCGGCTACCCATTATTGGATGAGTCAGGTGAATTGCTCGCCGTACTGGGCCTGATCAGCGACAATCAGGAAAGAATCAACTCACTATTTGCTTTTTTACATTTGATTTGCGTCATGGTCAATACCAATCTGCCCTTGGCATACAATCAGGCGGCACAAACCAGGGTGCTGGAAAAAATCCCATTCAAATTAGCCAAAAAGCCGACACCTGCTCATGAATCAGTACTATCGCCGGAATTAAATGCCTTGCTGAATAAAGCCGTTAAACTACAGCGCTATAAAATTCCCATGCTGATTACCGGTGAATCCGGGGTTGGCAAAGACCATTTTGTGCAACTGCTCAAAAATGCCGGCCCTAGGCATAATCAGGCTTTGATTGCCATCAATTGCGCCTCCATTCCACATGATTTAATCGAAAGTGAATTATTCGGCTATGAAGCCGGCAGCTTTACCGGCGCCAAAAGCAATGGCAAGCCGGGTAAATTTTTGTTGGCCGATGGTGGTATTTTATTTTTAGATGAAATCGGCGATATGAGTCTGGATTTACAATCCACACTGCTGCGGGTTCTGGAAACCTCCGAATTTACACCGGTAGGCGGCAGCAAACCCATCCGCGTTGATGTGCAAATTGTAGCTGCCACCAATGTGCATTTACTAAACGCCGTTGAAGCAGGACACTTCCGCCGCGACCTGTATTATCGCCTCAATGGCGCTCAGATTCATTTGCTGCCGCTACGTGAGCGTAGCGATAAAAAACAGATCATTCATCAAATTCTACAGCGCGAGTTGGCAAAATTGCCTGAGGCGGAAACCATCAGTATCGCTGCCGACGTCATCAGTCTGATAGAAAACCATCCGTGGCCCGGCAATATCAGACAATTAATCAATGTGATCCGGGCAACTATTTACACTGCCGGCGGATCATTGATTACCCGTGATCAGTTACCGCTGGACTTTCTGGATGAAATAAACGCCGACAGGCTTGCTCCAATATACCCAACCAAGTCTGCCGAGATTCCGCCACAGCTTTGCGAATGTTCAATGAGCTTAATGGATTGGGAAATGCACGGGATAAAAACCACGTTATTGGCGTGCGAAGGCAATATCTCTATCGCCGCCAAAAAACTGGGGATTACCCGCACAACCTTGTATAAAAAAATTGAACGTTTTGGATTGAACAAAATGGGCGTAGTGGTTTAATCTCGCCAGTCACGACCGCTGCTCAAATGCAATGGCTTTGGCCAGTTCGGTAATCAATACTGTACCCGCTTTTGCAAGACTGAGGCCGAAAGCAACAATGCCGTCTTCATGCCCCAGCATACTAAAAATCGGCTTAACGTCTAATTGCCCGGCGGTAAATAATGCCGCTACCGCCTCGACCATTGCCGGCGTACCATAAGCAATGTTCTCAGCGGTATGGGGTAGTTGCAACTGCCGGGTATTACGCCATAATTCAGGACAATGAACGTGGATAACCGCTTGTATGTTAACATTTTGTTGATACACCCCGGCATGGGTCAAAGCTTCTGAAGACGGTGGACATAAGCCATAAGATAGGATACTGTTGTCTTTTGGTGAGGCCGCCTGAATCAGCGCATAATGCTGTCTTGCCAAGTTTGGGATATGTCCGGTTTGAGTACCTGAAATCAAAAACTCTGATGACAAAGGAACTACCCGGCAACTGATGTTGCCAAAGCCAAGCCCGGCATATCTTTCTGGTATTCGACCAATCAGCTGCAGTCGATAGAATAAAGTACGCCAGGCATTTAGCTCGACGATATCCAGCTCGCTGGGTAAATTGCCGTATTGGTGATTAAGATGGTATTTAATAACGCCTTCTGATTTTTCCATGTCATTTTGCAGATGGTAAAGTGCTTTTTGTTTATAACAGCAAATCTATATTTTTTAAGTGCATGAAATTAAACGCTAGCCAATCAATTTTCATGGCCGCCGCACTGCTGTTCATCAGCAGCTTAGCTGTCGTTTATTGGGCCAATCCAAATCAGGCAATCAAACCTATCACGACTGCCGAAATTGAACAAAGAATACAACTGATCAAGGATAAGCAAAACCTTCCTGAAGAATTAAAAAACCACATTCTTGCCGCCTATACTGAGAGCCTGGATAATCTTAACGAAGCTCAAAGTCAAGAAGCCCAAGGCGAATCGTTTAAACAAGCCATGTCCCGGCTGCCGCTGGATGCCAAACGTTTGCTCAAACAAATTGCCGATGCCGAAGACAAATTAAAAAATCGCCGACAAGAAAAGTTCAGCACCTTCCCCACCGATGAATTGGAACAGCGCTTGATTATCGAAAAAACAGCGCTGAGCGATTTAGACGCCGAAATTAGCCGGTTGAGTGACCTTCTTAACCATCCACAGCTATTGCGCGAAAAAATAGCGGAAATTAAAAACAAGCAAGCGCTTAGTCAGCAGGAACAACAGGATTTAAGTCTTAGAAGCCTAGATAATTTGTTTGAAAAAGAAGCCAAACAGATTCGAATAGACACTAGACTTAGACTCTTAAACAGCGCCTTGAAAACGTTTGAATTGGAGAATATTGGCGACCCTCTACAGCAGCAGGTCTATAAAGATCGGCTACACTTACTGAATCTGCAACGCGAACAACGCAGTATGTTGATTGCCGATCTGGATAATTTTATGCTGGATAGACGGCAGCAGGAAATCGACAAAGAACAGGCCGAATTGCAGCAAGCCGAAAAAGCCGCAGAAGACAAACATCCGTTGATTCAAGCAGCAACTCGGGAAAACATCCAATACAATCATAATTTGCAGGACATCAATAAAAGCATGGAGCAATTTCTGACTCAAAAAAATGAGCTGGAACAACGCTATAAACAATTGGAAAAAGACTTTCAAAGCGCCGAACAAAAAATCAATCTAGCCGGCTTAAGTCCTGCGCTAGGCAATATATTACGAGAACAGCGCCGTAATCTGCCACAGCGCAAACAATACAGCGATCTCAACGACAATGTGCAGAACGAGATTGCCCGCGCCAATCTGGAAACCTTTAAACTGGATGAAGTTAAAAAAAATCTGTTAGATATCGGGCAAGTGATGCAAGCCCGCATGGATCAACAGCTTACCGCCGATGTCAGCGACAATGACAGGCTCAGGATACGCACTGAATTGCGCATGTTACTGAATGATCAAAAAGATTTAGTGATGCGTTTATCAACATCCTATGCGGAGTATGCCCACATTTTGGGTGATGTCGATTTTAATTTGCAGCAAATGTTGACTGGTGCCGATAAATTCAGCGCTTATCTTGATCAGCGACTGTTATGGGTACCCAGTGCGCCAGTGATAGATAAGTATTATCTGAAAGATATTTTAAAATCATTGTGGTGGTTTGCCAGCCCCACAAATTGGCAACAAGTGTTAGACAATTTCCGTCTGGGCATAGAGCATTACCCGTTACTGGTTTTGCTCGGTTTACTGATCGTTGCTTTACACTGGCATTTCAAGGATATTGCCAAAAGCCGGTTACAGAATATTTTGCCCAAACCAGGTGCTGGTGCTGGCGCCAGTAATCAGCATTATCACAATTTTGGTCAAACCCTGTACAGCCTGGCTTATCTGATGGTGTTATCTTTATCAGGCTCATTGCTGATGGTCTGGGTCGGCGGGGTGTTGGCGCTTAGCCGCAGCAACGATTATTTTACGCATTCCTTTAGTGTCGGCCTTTTTTCTGCAGCAATTTCTTTGGGAGTGATTCAGTTTTTTTTCCGTCTATTCAAGCCCGGCGGTATCGCCGAAAATTTGTTTCAATGGCGAAATCGCTCCACCAATCTGCTTTTCAACCAATTTAAATGGGCGCGATTTGTGTTGGTACCCAGTATTTTCGTCACCGCCATGACCGGCAGCGATATGTACTCCGAACACAGTTTGGCGCTGGGTAGAACAGCATTAATCATCATGATGCTGGCCTTAATTTACATGTTTCATCGTTTAACTCATCCGGTTAGAGGCTTAGGCGACAATTTTTACCAAAAGTCCAAGGGCTGGATCAGCAAGTTGCGTTATTTTTGGTACACCATTGCCGTATTAACGCCATTGGTGATTATCGGTTTTGCTGTCGCCGGTTATTATCAAAGCGCCTTGCAATTACAAGAAAAATTGGTTTACACCCTGCGGCTGATTTTTGTGACGGTATTGATACATGAACTGGCGCAACGCTGGCTGGTGATCACCAAACGGCAATTGGCGCTAAAAAATGCCAGACAAAAACGCGGACAAACTCAGGACACCGGTTTTGCCGTAGAAGACTTGCTGGATATTTCCAAAATCAATCAACAAAGCCATAAATTATTAAGCACCTTGATCGCCTTGATAGTTTTGATAGGCTTCTGGATGATCTGGAGCGATATCTTGCCGGCTTTTTCGATTTTTGATCACATCGTCCTATGGCAGCATAGCGAAATTCTGGACGGCAAGGAAACCCTGCACCCTATCACCTTGATTAATTTATTGATTAGTTTGGCGTATGCCGGCTTGTGCTTTGTGTTTGTCAGTAACTTTCCGGGTTTGGTCGATTTATTGTCGGTAGGTAGATTTGAAATGAAGCCAGGCAGCCGTTATGCGCTGATTCAGCTGGTGCGCTATTTTTTAATCGGCTTTGCCTTTCTGGCGATTGCCAACGAATTGGGGGGCAGCTGGGCTCAGGTACAATGGCTGGTGGCGGCACTCAGTGTGGGCTTGGGTTTCGGTTTACAAGAAATTTTCGCCAATATGGTGTCAGGAATTATTTTATTGTTTGAAAGACCCATTCGAGTCGGCGATACCGTAACGGTTGGCGATGTAACCGGCCGGGTTAGTCGAATTCAAATGCGCGCCACTCATATTATTGATTATGATCGTAAAGAGCTGGTGGTGCCGAATAAAATTTTTATTACCGACCGCTTAATCAACTGGACTTTGTCGGATACCGTCACGCGGATGGTAATCAAGGTTGGCGTGGCTTACGGCTCAGATATTGCACTCGTTGAACAAGTGCTGACCGACGCGATTAAAGATACACCTTTGGTATTACACGAACCCCATCCCAATGTGGTTTTCAACGGTTTTGGGGATAGTGCACTAGACTTTGATATTCATGTATTTGTCCACGAATTGACAGACAGAATAGCGGTGCGGCACAACGTGCATAAAAATATCTACGAATCATTTCAGGCTAATAATATAGAGATCCCTTTCCCGCAACAGGATATTCATATTCGCTCAATGCCGACGGAGCATCAACCATCTGTACTGCCGGTTGGTTGAACCTAGAATCAGCAGTTGACCGCTCCGCTGTTATCGTAAAGGCTTATCGTGACTGAAAAAGATGGACTTGAATGGAATCACCCAAAGGGTGAAGACCGCTACACGCTGGCTATCAGTGTTTTCCGGTTGCCTGATTGGGTTAACATTTTATGAGTTGTTGCTTTTCCTTGACAGGGTGCGGCCGCGGCCTAAGAAAAAGCGCCTTGCCGGCCAACCGGAAAACAGCACTGGCAAACGTGTCCAACTGCTGATTCTAGGTTGAACAGCCAGGCATTGGTATGTCCTATACCAATGCCATGAACCCAGAATCGACAGTTAACTAGTGTTTGCCAAAACCCTCCTCAAACCGAGTGATATTGCTCTGCAGTTTCTGCTTCTGATCATCAGTCAGCAATTTATAAATCGAATTATCCACAGTCGCTTTCTGCAGAGCCAACGCCTGATGCGTGGATGCGGATTTGTCCAACAACGCCTGAATCTTCTGCTCGCTGAAATCATTTGAAAAACTTAAGCGATGTAACTCCGACTCCACCTTTTTGACTTCCTCAACTTTGGGGTCAAATTTGGCGCGGCTGGTCTTAAGCAGATTTTTAATGTCCGCTTGTTGCTGGGTTGATAAATCGATGTCATGTAAAAATCCCGGCAAATGATCCGGGTCATCGCCGCCACGGCCATGATGATGGGGCCGGAAGTCTCCGTAAGGCGAGTCGCCATGAAAGGGCGGCTCTGCCAGCACCATACCGGGTAATAATAAAGCTATTATCAATACTGATTTACGCATATAAAAATCTCCATAGATGAATAAAATGCAGCGGAATCTCTTTGATTCCGGCGAGTAAAGTATGCAACAGCCAAATGTAAAGCGCTGTTAATGAAGTGTAAATTTAGGTAAAACTCAGAGTTGTTACTGGCTGAAAGTCTTAGCTCAAGCTATCATGTTTTACAAATACATTAAGGTGCCCGCAGTGACAAAAATTTTAATGATTGACGATGATGTGGAATTGGTCGAACTATTCAAAGAATATTTACAACAAGAAGGTTTTCAGGTCGATTTCAGTCATTTCGGTCTAACCGGCCTGCAATTGGCCTTATCCGGCCACTACGAACTAGTGATGCTGGATATTATGCTGCCGGATATCAAAGGCACTGAGGTGTTAAACCGGATACGTCAGCAAAGCCGGATTCCGGTGCTGATGTTTACCGCCAAGGGCGATGATGTTGACAAGATCATCGGGCTTGAATCCGGCGCCGACGATTATGTACCCAAACCCTGCACCCCTAGAGAGCTTGTCGCGCGCATCCGCGCCATCTTAAGACGTACCCGTGCTATGGATGACATCGCTGTTGATAGGCCGGTAATAGCCGGCCCGCTGAAAATCTGGAGTGAAAAACGTAAAGCAGCCTGGTTCGATCAAGACCTAGAACTGACCAGTACCGAGTTCAATCTGCTGGAAACCTTGGCGCAGAATTTTGGCAAAGTAGTTACTAAACAGGAATTGTCAGAAAAAAGCTTGGGGCGTCCTTTGGCTCGTTTCGATAGAAGTATTGATGTACACATGAGCAGTATTCGTCAAAAATTAGGTTGTCAAAACGACGGCCGTTCTTATATACAGACCGTGCGCGGGCAAGGGTATCAATTGGTTAAAGCATAAAATATGGGGCGATTATTTTGGAAATTCTTTCTGACTTTCTGGCTGGCTATACTATTGGCCGGTATCGGTGTCGGTACTGCCGTCTGGTTGAGGCATCAAGTTGAAATCAGCAATACCGAACTCAGCGGAGCACATAACGAAGCGATTGATATCAGACATGCCGCTGCTTTGCTGCAAGTCGCTGAGCAAGCTAATCGCTATGGCGGCAGCGATGAGTTGCGCCGTTTTTTAGATGAATTGCGTACATCGCATTTGCCTGCTGTGTATGCGGTAGACGATCAAGACCGCGAGCTTTTGGAACGTAAACTAGCCCCTGAAACCCTGCAGCAAGCCCGCAGCCTGTTTTTAAACGGCAATAATCCTAATGCTGTTCGCATGATCTCAAGCGCCGATGGGCATCATTATTTATTATTTTTGCCTATGCTCGAACCGGGCAATCCCCCGCCTCATCATCCCGGCGAAGATAACCATGAAAACTCCGCCATAGGCCCTCCTCCCCCTCCGCCCATACCTGACAACGTATTCTTACCGGATCTCGCTAGGTTAACAGTGCCATCTCCACAGCATCGGCATAATGGCCATTATGCTAGACCGCAGCCCTCACCATTGTTGCCGATCTTATCAGGGATTTTTGCCAGCTTAGTGTTCAGCTATGCCCTGGCCTGGTATTTTGCCAAGCCCATTCGTCGCTTACGCCAAGCCATAGCCAGCTTGGCCGGCGGCAATTTGGACGTCCGGGTTGCCGATACCATGGGTAAGCGTCGTGATGAACTCGCCGATCTAGGTCAAGACTTTGATCACATGGCTGAGCAAATCAATACCCTGATACATGCTCAACAACGACTATTACACGATGTTTCTCACGAATTACGTTCGCCGCTGGCCAGAATCCAAGCGGCTATTGGTCTGGCTCAGCAGCAACCCGAAAAAATACCGACCAGCCTAACCCGCATTGAACGCGAATCACAACGCATTAGTGATTTGGTCGGCGAATTATTGGTATTATCCCGTCTGGAAGCCCGCATTGCCGACGGTCATCAGCAAGCGTTTGATCTAGGCGGTTTGCTGGAGGAAATCATTGCCGATGTCGGTTTTGAAGCCGAACGGCGTCAAGTGCGCATCCATACTCACGGTTTACAGGAAATACAGGCCACTGCCTGGGTGGAGTTATTACATCGGGCGATTGAAAATGTGCTGCGCAATGCCGTGCAACATTGCAAACAAGGCGGCGAAGTACAGATAACAAGCAATTTTGATAGCAAAACCCGCTTATGGCAACTGCGAATTGATGATCAGGGGCCGGGCGTTGCGGAAAACGATTTGGAAGCCATTTTTCAGCCTTTTTTTCGTAGCCGCAACACCGAAAAGCCTAATAGCGTAGGCTTAGGATTGGCGATTGCCAAGCAAGCTTTATTAGCCCACAATGGCAAAATTAAGGCTATTAACCTTCCTAAAGGCGGCTTGCGCGTCGAGATAGAAATTATTCTAGCCGGGAGGATGTGCCAATCAACAAGCTAATAAATCAGTAATATTGGTATGCTCACCGGTAAGCTTTTTGTATAAGGTTTTACATCCACTTCATGAAAAATATAAGGAAAATATGAATATTTTATCTGTCGGCAAAAAACTGTTTGTATTGGACACCAATGTACTGATGCACGACCCGACCTCCATTTTTCGATTTCAAGAGCATAATGTCTTTATTCCGATGGTGGTGCTGGAAGAATTGGATCATGCCAAAAAAGGCTTATCCGATGTATCCCGCAATGTTCGTCAGGTTAGCCGCTTTTTGGATGAATTAATCCGCGACGCCAACCAACAAACCATTAATGACGGCCTGCCTTTATCTAAAATAGAGCAGGGATCAAACATAGACAACGAACAGGCCGGCCGCTTGTATTTTCAAACTCGGCAGTTATCGCATTTATTACCACCAGACCTACCTGGACAAATCGCTGACAACTCGATATTGAGCATCGTATTGGCTTTGGGTAAGGAATATCCGGGCGTTAACGTCATCCTGGTATCCAAAGATATCAATATGCGTATCAAGGCAGCAGCCTTGCAAATCAATGCCGAGGATTATCACAACGACCAAACCATTGAAGACATTGATCTACTCTATAGCGGTGCTATGGCGCTGGAAGCTGACTTCTGGGAAGAACACGGCAGCAAGATGGAATCCTGGCAAGAAAACAACCATACCTACTATCGCATCGCCGGGCCGCATGTTTCAGAATGGTTTCCCAACCAATTTTTATACATGGATGACGACTCCGGCTTTGAGGCAATTGTAAAATCCTGTGACGGCGAAACAGCGGTTTTGCAATTAGCCGGCGATTTTCGCACCAAACACCACAGCACATGGGGAGTAGCGGCTAAAAACCGCGAACAGAACTTCGCCTTAAACGCTCTGCTGGACCCGGACATTGATTTTGTCACCCTGCTAGGCTCGGCCGGCACCGGTAAAACCTTACTGGCCCTGGCCGCTGGTTTATCCTTAACCCTGGAGCGCAAGGCATTTCAGGAAATCATCATGACCCGCGAAACCATGCCGGTAGGCCAGGACATCGGCTTTTTACCCGGCACTGAAGAAGAGAAAATGGCACCGTGGATGGGGGCATTGATGGACAATCTTGAACTACTGGGCAGCCGTTCCGGCAGCAACGAATGGGAACAGGGCGCTTCACATAATATGATGATGAACCGGGTGAAAATTCGTTCCTTAAATTTTATGCGCGGCCGAACTTTCTTAAACCGTTATCTGATTATTGATGAGGCTCAAAACCTGACCCCTAAACAGATGAAAACCCTGATTACCCGCGCAGGCCCAGGCACAAAAATCATCTGTATCGGCAACCTGGCGCAAATAGACACCCCTTATTTAACAGCGACCAATTCCGGTTTAACCTATGTGGTAGACCGATTTAAACGTTGGGAAAACAGTGCGCATATTACCCTACGGCGCGGCGAACGCTCACGGCTTGCCGATTTTGCCTCTGATAATTTGTAGCAAAACCGATTGAACCTAGTAGTCAGCCAAACTTATAATGACGGTTAATAGCTACCCATCTGATGCCGGGGTATTCTGTCATTTAACGATGAAAACTTCGCCCCCCCTTGGCCATGCAGATAAAACCGCTTTTACCAGCGTGGCTAAGGGGATGGCGAAAAACACCCCCCAAAATCCCCACAAACCGCCAAAAAACAGGATGGCGACAATAATCGCTATCGGATGCAGATTAACCGCCTCAGAAAACAATAACGGCACCAACATCACCCCATCTATCGCCTGAATCAAAGAATAAGCAATCAGCACATACATAAACTCATCACCTTGACTGCCGCCCCACTGTACATAAGCAACGCCCAGCACCGGAAAGGTCACCAAGGTTGCCCCGACATAAGGAATCACCACCGACACCCCCATCAGCACTGCCAGCAACATCGCGTAGTTGAGATTTAACAGATAAAAAGTCAGATAACTTGCTACCCAAAGTATAAAAACCTCTACAAACTTGCCGCGGATATAATTGGCAATTTGCAAATCAACTTCCTGCCAAACTCTGACCGTCAAATTTCGATCAGTCGGCAGAAACTGCACAAACCAATTTAACAAGGTTTTCTTGTCTTTCAAAAAGAAAAACACCATCAACGGCACCAAAAACAGATAGATAATGGCTGCCACCAAACCGGCAAATGATTGCGCCGACCCGGAAATTAAGTCTTGACCGTATTTAAGCAAACTCTGCTGCACAGAAAACATCATATCTCTAATTCTGGCCTCTGAAATTAATTCAGGATGCTTTTTAGGAAACCGCATGATTTCGGTTTGCGCGCTGGTGACTATCTCTGGAATGCGCTGCACCAATTGCACCATCTGCTCGGAAACAATGGGAATTAAAATAAACATGATAAAAATCAACGCTGTTAAAAAGGCAAAAAATACCAGACAGACAGCTATTAATCGCGGCACCTGCCGGTGTTCCAGCTTGGCAATCAAGCCTTCCAAAAGATACGCCAGCACAATGGCTGCAAACACCGGCATCAGCAATCCAGCCAGACCATAGATCAATAAAGAACCGGTCAATAAAATAGTTGCCAAGGATACAACTTGGGAATTCGGCAAAATCCTATGCAAAAAATTCCGCACGAAGCCAAAATCAGAGAAATCAGTTTGCTTGGTCATTGGCATGCAACACCGCCTTGAGTGCTGAATGGTTTTGCTATAGCTGCCGAAATTGAGCAAACATCCAGACAAAAAAGTTTGGTAAGCTTGTAATGAACGATCATATAGATTTTAAAAAGTCTTTTTGACTGAAAAATGATTAAAATTCTGGTCAGAGAACCTCCCTGGATTTACCGGATTCCTTCGTCTGAATTGCCCTGCAGCGAAGCCATCGCGCCATTTAGTGCTGACGACATGAATGTAGGTAGCAGGACAATGCTGACAGTTTATCGAAAACAACAGCTTCAAGACTATTTTTATCTTGATACAGTGGAGAAATTTTATGCTGTTACTGGTTGTGATTAAACCCAGAATCGGCAGGTGCCCGCTCATTGCCTATCGTAAAGGCTTCGTGACGGGATTAGATTAACTATTTCGGTGCGAAACCAAAAACCATTCCGACACAATGAAAAAAACAGCCCCAAAATCCTCTGCCGGCAAACCCGAGTATTCATTAGAACAAAATGCTTTAGATCAATTCGCAACGGCACACTACAAAGAAGCAACCGATCTATATAAGGATTTGCTGAAACGCTCGGATAATCCGTTTTATCGGCAGCAGTTGGCGCAATGTTATTTACAAAGAGCATTAGCCATGTCGACTAAAAGTATGCCGAAAGAAGCCGTAGTTTTATGGGAAAATTACGCTGAATGGGCCAAGCCGCCGCTGGCTGCCATAGATTCTTACATTGTATGGTTGTTGGCAAGCAAAAACCCGAAAAAGGCTTATGCCAGACTTGAGCAATTAACCGCACAACAGCTGGATGAAAATTTCCTGGAACTAGCGACCTGGCTGGGCTTTTTGCTACTTTCCGGCCATCAGGAAATTGCCGGCCATTTACCTCAAGACTCCGCTTTGATCAGGCATTTCGGTTTAGCTCAAGAAGCGCTCAAGGCTTATCAGAACCATAACCTGACAGGAATGGATGATGCCTTAAAACAGCTGCCGTTTCGTTCAGCCTTTCGCGACTTGCGATCATTGCTGAAAACGCAACTTACCGACGCCGTGTCGATGGAGCAAACTCAAACATTGCTATCAAAAATACCTCAGCACTCACCTTATCGACCAGTTGCCGATGCTTTGCTGGCCTATACTCAGGATGGCTTAGCGTTCGTTGAAACGGCGTTAAAACTTGACCACAACCAGCGCCGCATTATTGCTCAAGCCAAAGGACTGTCCAATCTGCAAACGGAACTATTGGATAACCTATCCAGCCATAAAGACCGCCAGACCGATAAATTACGATTCAATTTGGCCATTCAATATCAGGCACTGTTTGGAACAGCGGCCGCACAAAGTTTTTGCCAAGCAACACTCGCTGACTATCCGGCAGGCCGCAAGGATTATCTTAAAAACTTCGCGCAGAATGACATTTTCGAAAACAACAGAATTCAAGCATTGCTTTGCGAACAAAATCGTAATGGCTATGATGCTATATTTTTCTGGCGACAATGCATTAAGATCTTAAGCGCTAAAAGCCCGGAGCATAATCAAAAAATAGCGCTGATATTAAGACATATGTCGGCTATTGTGCCAAGTGACGAAGCGATAGAGTTGATCATAGAAAGCCTGGATTACGATGCGAAAAACCGGAACAGTTATTTAAAAATATTGGTTTTTTACGATCAGGAGCAACCCGATACCGCCGAATACGAACGATGGCTGGCACTGGGCATGCAACATTTTCCTAAGGATATTGAATTATTGGCCCGCGCAGCAAAATCTGCGTCCGACAAAAAGGCATTCAAAAAAGCCGCGACCTATGCCCAAGAATTATTGAACATCGATCCGGTTAACAGCTTGGCCAAACAGCTGTTGTTTAACAGTCATTTAGCACATACCCGCAAACTAATCAAAACCAAAAAATTCCATCTGGTAGATAAGGAAATCCACTCGGCAGAGCAAATCATGGTCGATAAAAACCTGCGTCGGCTGACGGATTTATTGCGCGGTTTTAGTGTCTGGGCAAATGAAAATCCGAAACAAGGATTACAGCTGATCGGCGATGCATTGCAAAAACTGAATGATGACCCGATCAATATTCAGTTCCAGGCAATCTTGGAAGCCGCATTACTCAATGCGCCGCTTGCATCCATTACCAAATCCTTACCGCCCATCAAAAACCATTTACTGTCCACCGCACAACTAGCACGTTTAATAAATTTGATCAAGCAGTATAATGAACAGATCAGCGAATCACAAATTTTGTTCGACGCCTTGGAAAAAATTAAAGCTCCGCTAAAAAAATCGCTGCAAAAACAAGATTACAGCGAAGATCTGCTGCTGGACTGGTGCCGGGTCTTAGAGACTATAGGTCATTTCGAATTATTAAAGCACACTGCCAAACTGGCGCAGGCAAAATGGCAAAAACCGATCTGGCTGTATTTCTTGGTTTACGCTGAAAACCTGGGTAATCCCACTCAGCTTGGAATTAAGACGCTGTTTAAATTGGAAGATGCTATTGAAGAAGCCCGCGAGGAACATGATCATAAGACAGTTATGTTAATCAGCCGCTTTATCAATAGCCATTATCAAAATCCATTTGATTTTGATGACGAGTATCATGACGATAAAGACGAGGAATTAAACATCTTCAATGAGTTATTTGGACATTTACCTGATTCGGTTGCGCAGAGAATCGCGCAGAAAATTCAAACCATGACCAAAAAAAATAGCCCAGAACAGTTTGTTAGCAATAGTATTCAAAAGTATCACCACAGAGTCGATCAGAAAAAGCTGATAAAATTATTTAATAATCCCGAGTTTTTATCGGCAATAGCCTTTTTTAGTGTCGCTGATGATCTACAGATAGACGTGGGTGTAAGCTTTGAAGACATTATCGATCGTTTCGAAAACAATTCCCCGCAATTGTCATTTCCATTCTTTTAAACCGGGTTTATCCAGATGACATCACCTTATCAAATACTGGGTGTTAGCGAACAATCCGCTGATGCTGAAATCAAATTAGCCTATTTACAAAAGGTCAAAGACTATCCACCCGATCATGATCAGCAGCGGTTTCAGCAAATACAACAGGCTTATGAAGCTATCAAAGATAATGACAGCCGTTTACAGACTGCATTATTTAATTTGCCGACTGTTGAATTCAATGATCTTTTCAATCTGGCATTCAAACAACAATCCAGATTACAACCGATATCTGCGGACAACTTCCTAAAACTGCTGAAGGCTGTTCCCATTGAAAAATCTTTATTGACCGCCTTTCTGCCAACCGGATCATGACTAGCGAAACCCCACAAAACGAGCTGTTCAATACCTTGCAGCAATATTTACAAGACACTGATTTTAATCACTTAACTGCAATAGACCAGCCCGATTTGACGACATTGTTCAGCAATCTGGCCGGCTTGAAAAGTGAAGTCAAAGCGGAATCCCGGCACTTTAAGACCACGCTGGAAACATTGACTGAGGCCTTGGCGATGCTTAAAGCCGATAACCAGACACTGAGAGATGAGCTTTCCGCCGCCGCCGAACGTCAGCAACAACAGCGGCATAATGATCAGCGCACCTTATTTCTGGACATCATTGATATTTACGACCGGCTCAGCGATGGCTATAGAACGCTGCAAAACTATCGCCCCAGCCTTTCCTTGTTCAATCAATCGAAAAAAACAGACAGACAGTTTATTGAAAGCTTTGGCAAAGGACAGGAAATTACCCTAAAACGCTTCGAACAATGGTTGCAGCGGCGGCAAGTTTATCCTTTAGAGTGTGTCGGCAAGCCGTTCGATCCGCACACCATGACTACGCTGGAAATCGGTCATGACCCACAGCATAAAAACGGCACTGTTCTCGAAGAACTACGTAAAGGCTTTCTATTTGAAAAACAGATTCTGCGTTTGGCTGAAGTCAAAGTCAACAAACTCTAAAATTAACACTCAAAAATTATGACTGACATTATTATAGGAATTGATCTAGGCACCACAAACTCCGAAGTGGCTGTGGTGGTAAACGGCAAAGTGGTTGTCATTGCCGACGGCGAAAAAAAAATATTGCCCTCTGTAGTCGGTATCGATACTAACGGCGACATTTTAGTCGGCGAAACCGCACGGAATCAATATCTGCTCTATCCTGAACGCACTATCAGGTCTATCAAGCGATTAATGGGACAGGACACCCAGGTCACCATGGCAGACAACCATTATACCCCGCAAGAAATTTCGGCAATCATCCTAAAACGGTTGAAAGCAATCGCCGAGGCTTATCTAGGCCAAGCGGTCAGCAAAGCAGTGATTACCGTGCCGGCTTATTTTTCCGATGCACAACGTCAGGCAACCCATGAAGCCGGCCAAATCGCCGGACTTGAAGTGGTGCGCATGATCAACGAACCCACTGCCGCGGCATTGATTTACGGTGCCAGTGAAAGCGAAGCTAAGCGTATGCTGGTGTATGACTTGGGCGGAGGCACTTTCGACGTTTCAGTGGTCAATGTGCAAGCCGGTGTGGTGGAAGTGCTGTCCAGCCACGGCGACAACCATCTTGGTGGTGACGACTTTGATCAAGAAATCATCAATCATATCCAAGATCATATTCAGCAACTGCATGGCATAGATATAGCTCAGCATAGCAAAGCGATGGCCCGCATGACTCGCGCTGCGGAAAATGCCAAAAAAGCACTATCCGACGAGCCTTTCACCGTCATTGAAGAAGAATATCTGTTTGAACTAGAAGGCTCACCTATCCATTTGACGCTGGAATTATCACGAACAGACTATGAAGACATGATCGTAGATTATATCAACGCGACCATGGACGCCACCCACATCGCCCTGAAAGGCGCAAAACTCACGGCTTCGGATATAGACGAAATCATCCTGGTGGGCGGCTCCACCCGAACACCCTGCATTCGTGAACGGCTGTTTGAAGAATTCGGTTTCGAACCGCATAGTGAAGTAGATCCCGATTTATGTGTAGCAATGGGTGCAGCCACCCAAGCCGCCATGATAAACGGCCAGCAAATCGATACCATCTTGGTGGATGTGACGCCTTATACCTACGGCACCAGTGCGCTGGGATATTTGGACGGCGAGTATTATCCTTTTAAATTTATACCGATTATTCATAAAAACAGCGTACTGCCAACCCGAAAATCCGAAGCCTTTTTAACCAGTCAGGACGGTCAAACTGCCGTTGACGTGACCATTTATCAAGGTGAAGATCCTGATGCGCTGAATAATATCGAAATCGGCAAATTTCTGGTCGAAGACCTCAAGAACGTGCCGGCCGGTAACATCATCACTATAACTTTAGACTTGGATTTAAACGGCATGTTGCATGTTTCAGCACGGGAAAAAGCCACCGGCCTGGAAAAGTCCATCACCATCAATAATGCCATCTCACGCTTTGAAACTGAGGAATTAAGCAACGCCAAACAGCGTATTGATAAGCTGTTTGGATCACAAAATGCCGAAATAAATCAACCCGAAACGGACAGCGAAGCCGTTGCCGCCGCCCGAAAACTGATCCAAAAAGCCGAATCACTGTTCGATACTGTCTCTACAGAAGATAAGGAAGACATGGTTAATTTGATCGAAAACATGACTGCCGGTATTGCTGCCGGAGACGAAAACAAAATAAAAGAATCAACCATGCAATTAAACGACATTATTTATTATTTGGAATCATAATGCAGCGCTGCCCCTGCTGCAATTCGCGGCTACCCGCCGGCGGCTCGCTGTGTTCACGCTGCGGGGCCGACCTTAGTCAGGCTTTGCGCTGCGAAGCGCTGGCCGAACAATGGTTGGCCTTGTCGGTACAAACACTAAATGCCGACCAAGCCGATATCGCTGTCGCGGCGGTCAATCGTTCGCTGAGTTTTAAGCAAACGTCTGCCGCGCGGCTGTTTCGAGATTTTTTGCTACAGCACCAATATCAAACACTTTATGACTGCTTAGCGAAAAAACAATGGCAAGATGCCCGGCTAACCATAGCCCGCTTGCAGATTTTGCAAGGCGACAATGAAACCTTGTTCCGCTTTTTGGCGCTGATTGAGCATTTAAATATGAATTAAGATAAGTTTGCGCGAGATTTGCCTGTTGATTGACGAAGGCGAATTGATTGAGAACCCGGTTAAGTTCCTGCTGTCCGCAATCGAAACTTTCCGTGTCGTGGCCGAACCTTAGTTTTTCTATAGCCGTTATTTGACACACCGCGTACTGTCAAAAATTAACTTACTCCGGGGCGATTGAGGTGCGGAACATTAATTTTCTTGCCGGTTGTGCCAAAAATCAAGAATTTTGGCACAATTTATTTTATGAGGGGTTACTCTGGAAGGGCGGCAAATTTGACAAGATCAAGGGCGTAGGTCGGCGTTTCAGTCGGTAAGCGGGTGAACCCATAATGGGAATAAAAAGCCTCTGCATTTGCGGAAATGGCGTGAACAATCAAAAGGCGGGCGGAAATTTCCTGAACTGCACGGATAGACCTTTGCACTGCATCTTGAAGCAATTCCTTGCCTAGCCCTTGCCCCTGCCATTTTTTATCAATAGCTAAACGCCCAAGAATCACCGCTGGAATCTGGCGGGGCATATTCCTACGCATAGAGCCGATAACCTCTTGGTTAAAAATCTGCCCCATGCAAATAGCATAGAATCCGATCACCTGAAGGGAACTAGGCGGACAGATGACATAGGTTCGGCTTGCCGATACAGCCATGTTGTCCAATGCCCGTTCTCGCAACCAATTATCTAGTGTTTCTTCACCAGACCAAAAATCTTCCGTATCATGCTTTGCGGTCAGCGGGATGGGCTTGGTAAATTCATTCACGATTTGGTTGCTTTCAAGCGTTTCATACCTTCAATTTGTTCTTGTGTTGCTGGTGTGTCTAACCAATCCAAGACTTTTTGGAATGTATTGTTATCCACATAAATTGAAGTTTGGTCAAGGATTACACTTTTCGCTTCTTTAAGTGCCGATGCCATCATAAATTGCGAGCGGTTAGAGCCAAGCAATTCGGCTGCTTGGTCAATAAGCAATCTGTCGTATGCCTTTGCCCGTAAATGGATATTCACTTCGGCGGGCGTGTGTTCTGTTCTCATAAATTCTATCTCTGTTAAATCAATCTGAATTTAAGTATTAACAAATGTGTTGCAAATGTCAACACGGAAACAATACAAGATATTTGACACAAGTTTTCACTCCTGATAAAACAACCACTTGTCTGTTTCTAAACCGCCT
>Ga0364873_10065_pt1 | contig 65197 bp, 70 predicted proteins | sample ExccelAu500001D3_2_FD_206928 | JGI IMG/M metagenome (GOLD analysis project Ga0364873, IMG submission 206928) | Enriched cells from Trout Bog Lake Hypolimnion, Wisconsin, USA - BchlTB.Aug07.5000.01.D3 | ecosystem: Environmental > Aquatic > Freshwater > Lake > Hypolimnion/Profundal zone | place... | reverse complement strand
GCTTGCTCACCTAACCAGCGGGTGACATTAGCTAAGCTAACAATGTAATTGCCTTCATTTTGAAAGCAATGAGGTAGCAGCCAATTTGGTACTTGGTATGAATTATCGGAGGTTAGAAATAAAAATTGATCTTGAGTAACGGCAGTATGGAGTGGGGCGCCGAGTTCTTTCCAATTAGGCAAGAGCTCTGTAAGGGCTTTAGGGTCCATGACGGCACCAGATAAGATATGGGCGCCGATTTCTGAACCCTTTTCTAAAACGCACACACCAATTTCTTTGCCAGATTCTGCGGCTAGCTGCTTTGCTCGAATCGCCGCGGATAGGCCTGCAGGACCACCGCCAACGATCACTAAGTCATAGTCCATGGATTCTCTAGGTCCAAATTGTTCTAGCAATTCTTGGGGGCTCATTCAAATTCTCCGAAAATTCTTAAAAATTGGGTTATTGGCATAGTTTAGTTCTAAGCGCTCATTACCCAGCTTGGTGCTATCTGGGGGTTAGCCCTCATGCTTAAAGGCGTTATGATTGCTTTTTACCCTTTTCAGCAATATTAGGACAAAAATTATGAACAAAACATACCCATCAGCAGTCGATGCTCTGCGGGATATCTTGAAGGATGGTCAAAAAATCGCCGCGGGTGGTTTTGGCCTTTGTGGAATTCCTGAAGCTTTAATTGAGGCAGTCAAGGAATTGGGTGCGAAAAATCTCACCGTGATTGCAAATAATGCGGGCGTTGATGGTTTTGGTTTGGGAATTTTATTGAATTCTCGCCAGGTCAAAAAGATGGTTGCTTCTTATGTTGGTGAAAACAAAGAGTTCGAGCGCCAATACTTAGCTGGTGAATTAGAGTTGGAATTCACGCCGCAAGGAACCTTGGCTGAAAAGTTACGCGCTGGCGGTTGTGGCATCCCTGCGTTTTATACCAAAACTGGTGTTGGTACGTTGGTTGCGGAAGGTAAGGAAGTAAAAGAATTCGATGGTGAAAAGTACATCATGGAACGCGCCATTGCTTCAGACATCTCTTTGGTAAAGGCTTGGAAAGCGGATCGCTCAGGTAATTTGGTGTATCGCTACACAGCTCGTAATTTCAATCCGGTAGTAGCCATGGCCGGAAAGATTACGGTTGCTGAAGTAGAAGAGATTGTTGAGAACGGTGAGTTGCATCCTGATGAAATTCATACGCCTGGTATTTATGTTCATCGCTTAGTGGTTAATAAAAATCCTGAGAAGCGTATTGAGCAACGTACTTTATCAGTAGCTTAATCGTCGTATTCATCACAATACAGAATAATTAGGAAGATCGATATGCCTTGGAATAGAGATGAAATGGCAGCACGCGCTGCTAAAGAATTGAAAGATGGTTACTACGTCAACTTAGGAATTGGTATGCCAACTTTAGTTGCCAATCATGTACCTAAAGATATGGAAGTTTGGCTTCAATCGGAAAATGGCTTGCTAGGTATCGGACCATTTCCAACGGAGGCGCAAATCGATGCGGATTTGATCAATGCGGGTAAGCAAACCGTTACTACCTTACCTGGCTCTTCAATCTTTTCATCGGCTGACTCATTTGGGATGATTCGCGGTGGAAAAATTAATATTGCGATTTTGGGCGCGATGCAGGTTAGCGAGCATGGTGACTTGGCCAACTGGATGATTCCAGGAAAAATGGTCAAGGGCATGGGCGGTGCCATGGATTTGGTGGCAGGGGTTAAACATGTGGTTGTCCTGATGGAGCACGTTGCGAAGAAAAAAGATGGCACGCAAGAAATTAAGATTCTTCCAGAGTGCACCTTGCCATTAACTGGAGTGGGCGTCATTAGTCGCATCATTACTGACTTGTGTGTGCTCGATATCACGCCTAAAGGTTTGAAATTGGTTGAATTGGCTCCAGGCGTTACTAAGGAAGAAGTGATTGAGAAAACTGGTGCCTCTGTTGATACAACGGGCTTTTAACTTTAGTCTTCAATTGATGGAATAATGGCTGCACCATGTCAGGATTCCATCACCATTCCCATTCCAAAAAACATTCTCACCCTCATCACAAGAGTGATCCCACCTTGCATGCTCACAAGCAGGGTGACGCTAAGCATTCTCACAGTAAAGAAGTCTCCAATCAAAACCTTCTGTTAATTGCCCTGGTTCTCACTCTAGGATTTTCTGGGGTAGAGGGTGCGGCTGCGTACTTTGCGGGCTCCTTGGCATTGATTTCCGATGCTGGACACATGATTACCGATGCAGCTGCATTGGGTTTAGCGCTCTTGGCGCAAATCATTGCCAGGCGTCCACCATCTCCTAAGCACTCCTTTGGGTTTGGTCGTGTAGAAGCTTTGGCTGCCTTTGTAAACGGCATTGCAATGTTGGCCTTGGTTGCATGGATTGTCTTTGAAGCGATTGGTCGTTTTTATACGCCACATACTGTCGATGGTTTAACGGTTTCGGTTGTTGCGGCAATTGGCTTGGCCATGAATATTATTGTCACTTGGGTTTTATCGAAAGATAAACAGAGCGTAAATACTCGCGCTGCCTTAGTGCATGTCATGGGTGATTTATTGGGCTCAGTAGGCGCATTACTCGCTGGTCTGATTATTCAATTTACAGGTTGGATGCCAGCTGATGCATTGCTCTCCATCTTTGTGTCTTTGTTAATTCTCAAATCTACTTTCAGCATCTTGCATGAGTCATATCACTTCCTGATGGAGGGTGTTCCGCTCCATATTGACTATCTTCAAGTCGGTGTTGATTTAAAAAGTGTTCCTGGTGTTTTGGCTGTTCACGATCTTCATGTTTGGGAGATGACTCCTAGTTTTCCTGCCTTGATCGGCCATATTGAAATTGAGCATATGCAAGACTGGCCGGCAATTATGTCTCGCATCAACACTATGCTGCTTGATAAACATGGAATCGACCATGTGACGTTGCAGCCTGAAGAGGCTGACGGTGGCTCTGAGCATCCCCATCATGAGATCTTTGAAGGCCTTAATAAGTCAGAGCAAGTTTCGCCTGTAAAAATATATCAAGGTGAGACTTTCTATGTAGATTGTGTAAGCGGCGATAGTACGCATCGTATGGCTTATCACACCTGGGGTGATCCTAGTAATTCCAAAGTGCTGTTTTGTGTTCATGGATTAACCAGGCGCGGCAGTGATTTCAAAACGCTAGCAGAGGCCATGTGCAATGACTATTACATTGTGTGCCCGGATATCGTAGGTCGCGGAGATTCTGATCATTTAAGTAACCCGATGATGTATGCGGTACCACAGTACGTTGCAGACATTGCGGCACTTGTAAAGCATTTAGGCGTTTCGCAGATTGATTGGTTAGGCACTTCCATGGGGGGTTTAATTGGAATGGTCTATGCATCTATGCCTCAGTGTCCGATTCGCAGAATGATCATCAATGATGTTGGCCCGAAAATTGAGCCAGAGGCAATTAAACGCTTGGGATCTTATGTGGGTCAGCCTTTTGAGTTTGCTCATCGTGCTGAGGCTCTCGAGCGCGCAAACACCCTTTGCGCCTCTTTTGGAGAGCATACCCCTGACGAGTGGGAAACTTATAACGGCCCAATGCTCATTGAACGTAACGGAATGTGGATCATGCATTACGATCCAAATATTTCAGTACCGTTTGCTTCTATTAATCCGATCCTTGCCAAAGCTGGCGAGATGGCGATGTGGCATGCTTTTAAACATATTCATATTCCGATGTTGATCGTGCGTGGTGGTGATTCGGATCTGCTCTCAGCAAAAACGGTTGCTGAAATGTGCAAGGTAAATCCTCATGCGAGAAGCATTGAGATTCCCGGCGTTGGTCATGCTCCTGCATTTATCAAGCGTGAGCAGATTGCTTTGGCAAAAGAGTTTTTTAGTTAATTCAACTACTTGCCAATGGCAAATCCCCCTGAAAAAATACATGTTGTAGATGGCTGGTATGGCGAGCCAGCAGAGATGCATGCCGCTGGAGTGCTCAAGATTCTGGAGTCGCTGCATCTTGATCAGGCAACCTTAACTGCCGCTAAAAATATAGCCTCTACGCATGGGCGCGAAGCATTAACTAAACTTCTTGATGAAGAGCCGGCCAGATTATTGATCGGCTATCGCGGTCTTCGTCAAGCTCAAGCGAAATTAGTTCGTCAGGATGGTGGTCTTAGTGTTAGCGGTCAGGAGGAGATGCTACGCAAGATGCTCCTCGCCTTTGGTGATGATTTAAGAGTGGTATTGATTTACTTGGCGTCCCGCCTGCAAACCTTGCGCTGGGTTACCCAAGAAAAAATTGCGATGCCAACACCTTGGGCTCAAGAGATTCTCAGTATCGATGCTTCTTTGGCAAATCGTTTGGGTATTTGGCAGATGAAGTGGGAGATGGAGGATTTAGCTTTTCGTACTTTATCGCCACAAATCTATCGCGATATCGCGAGAATGTTGGATGCAAAACGGATTGAACGTGAAGCATTTATCGAGCAAATTGTGATTCGCCTTAAACAAGAATTGGTAGCAGCGCATATTTCTGGTGAGGTGTTAGGGCGTCCCAAGCACATCTATAGCATCTGGAAAAAAATGCAGGGCAAGGCTTTGGAGTTTGCCGATCTTTATGATGTGCGGGCATTTCGGGTTTTGGTTGATGATGTTAAATCTTGTTATGCCGTCTTGGGAATTGTTCATAACGCCTGGCAACCCGTTCCTCGTGAATTTGATGACTACATTGCTAGGCCAAAGCCTAACGGCTATCAATCTTTGCATACCGTAGTGATGGACGAGGATGGGACGGCCTTTGAGATTCAGGTGCGTACTCAAGAAATGCATCAGCAGGCTGAATATGGTTTGGCCGCCCATTGGCGCTACAAAGAGGGTGCCTATGTTGGTATGGCTACGCCTCCGGCCAATGCAAAAGCTAGAACGAATCCAAGTTCAAACTCAAGCCATCAAACGGGGACGCATAGTGCAGCAGTAGCCTATGAAAGACAGATTGCTTGGGCTCGTCAATTAATCTCGTGGAAAGAAGATGCCTGGGAGCAACTCAAGCATCACGAGATTGATGATCATATTTATGTGCTTACTCCTTTAGGGAAAGTCATTTCCCTAGAGAAGGGCTCTACGCCAATCGACTTTGCCTACGCCGTTCATACGGATTTAGGCCATCGTTGCCGAGGCGCCAGAGTTGATGGAGCAATGGTGCCCCTAGAAACAAATTTGCAAAACGGCCAGACTATCGAAATCATCGCCGTTAAACACGGTGGCCCATCTAGAGACTGGATCAGTCCGGATCGCCATTACTTGCGTTCACAAAGAGCGCGCACTCGGGTGCGGGCTTGGTTTAATGCTTTGGACGATGAAGAGACTGGGGTTGGTGCAAAGTCTACGGAGACGAAGGCGGAGGTAAGGGCTGAAGCTAAGGCTATTAACACCGCTCCTGAAATCGTTTTACGCCATAGCACTCGCAAAGTGGGTCAGGGCGGAGACGTATTGGTGGTGGGGGTTGATTCCTTATTGACGCAGTTAGCTCGCTGTTGCCGTCCAGTCCCTCCTGATGCTATTGCAGGTTTTGTGACCCAAGGTCGTGGGGTTTCAATTCATCGGCGTTCTTGCAAGACTTTTAGAGGTCTTTTGGAGCGAGCGCCTGAGAGGGTCATTCAGACGGCATGGAATGCATTTTCTCAAGGCTCGCCTAGCGCGGAAGATGCTAAGCGGGTATTTCCAGCGGATTTGGCGGTAACAGGTCTGGATCGTCCCGAGCTCATGCGAGAACTTTTTGAAATCCTGACAAGGCAGGGTGTTCATGTCATTGATTTGCGCAAATCCGCTAAAAAAGGACTTGCCCAGATACTTTTGACGGTAGAGGTAAAGGATTCTGAGGTGCTACGTTCAGTCCAAAATAGCCTAGAAGAAGTTAAAGGGGTTACCCAAGTTCGTCGCCGGTGATAAACTCTTGGTCTGTATAGGCTCGTAGCTCAGCTGGTTGCACCACCTTGACATAGTCGAACTCATTTATTAAAAAAGTCATTAAAGCCATATAGAATAAGGATTTATACATATAATGACTTTTTAAAACTGACAAAAACATAAAATAAAATCAAATTTAGAATAGTTGAATTATTGTAAATAGCATGGTAAAAATGAACACCACCTTGTTTTTGTCCCAAAATGAAAATCAAGCAATTTTTACTGTCGATCGAAGAAATTCAAATCCAGTCTGGATTCGTTGATGAGCGGCCTATTCATGGTCAGCTAGCTAAAACACTATCGCTTGAGGCTATGCATGTGTTGCTTCAAATTCATCCAATAGTTTTAGTTGGCACTAAAAAAGGGCGCTTTCAGGTTGTTTCTGGGGGATCCCAGCTTTCACTTGCAAAGGCCATTCTGGGGATTAAGGCGGTGATCCCCGTATTTATAGCTGAAGAGTCCGAGTCAGTAGCGCTTGCTAAATTGGTTGAGCAGTTAATTGCACCCCTTTTATTTGCCCAATCTTCTGCCGGACTGCGAGAAAGACTAAAAGAGTCCGCTCCTTTGAAGTATTTAACCAAAATGGGTCCAACCCTAGGTTTTGAGAGAAATTGGGTCAAATTGATTAATTTGGCCCTCAAGAACTCTCGTCAGAAGCTTTCAAAGGAAAGTTCTCAGACTGAAGTGCTCAAGGTGGATGAGTCTAGCTAAATGAGTAAACAGCACCGTTCAAGTAAACCTGGTGCTGAGCCTCGTCAATTCGAGGCCCGAGATGAGGACTATACCGAGCCATTTTTAGATGTTTTTTCTGATAACCCTCAATTTGAAAAGCTTCATGAGGTAGCGCAGACGTACTTAAATATTCCCCCGTCCTTGGCTGGGCTTTGGCAAATACTCACCAATCTTCCAGAAATCCTTAGTTTTGCTAAAGAGTGGTGCCTAGAGGATCCTAATGCCTTGAGGCTTGAGCCGGTATTTACCCAATTGGAGGAGTGGGTTGCCTATATTGAAGAAAAGCGCTTATCTCCAGAATTGCAAGAAATACGCATTCTGAGCAAGATTAATCGCATAAAGGGCAAAGGGAGGTTTGCGGGCGATGAGGATGCCGATGAGGAGTATGGGGGTGACGGTAGCGAGGGTGTTGATGCTCAGGGAGTAGCCATTACTCCACCATTTAGAGGTATTGAAGATGAGCATCCGGTTTGGATGGTCTTATGGTTTCAATCTGGAACCTTGCCAGACTACCCAACTTATGACGATCGACGCAATACTTACCTGAGTTTGCAAGGTCTTTATTTAGCGAGCTATATGTTGCTTTCCCCTAGGTGGCAGCACATGGATTTATTGCGTTTTCGTCAAGCTGGTTTATTGCTTCGCAAACTTCATAAGCCAAACTTTGGCAGGCTGCTCGATCAATGGAGACATTATTTTTCTCTGGAGGATGCTCGCGAGCATCTTTCAGATAAGCATCACGACGGAGTAAAGAATTTGCGCCAAGGTTTTGGCGCTTTCGCTGAGTTGGTTAACTTGGGTTTTCAATTAGGGCATCCAGATGAATTCCTTCCCAGGGTTGGAGCGGATGCGTCATCCCCAAGGGCACCCAAGAGGAATTTAGCCAAACATTTTCGTGATCTGAAGATTTATGACGATCATTATCTTTATCGGCTATCTCAAGGATTCCCCAGTGGCGCATTCGCACCCAAGGATGGACTAGCTCGACCTCAAATTGAGTGGAGGGGGCCTCAAAAAGCGGATGGGGATATTCTTTTTGAGGAAGGCTATCACCCGGGCGAATTCATTGATGCCGATGAAATCTTTTTTCAGGTCGATGATTTTCGAGATCCTCCTTCTGCTGAAGGTGGATCGCGTGAGCTGCCTCCGCTCAACACCCTTTATGCCGCAGCAAGAGCGAGATACCGCATGGAGATCATGCGGGCGCAATCATTTCGTACGCGCGTAGACCGAGCCCGCATCCCCCTGTTTATAAAGATATTGGGTGTATTGAAAACGCTTTATAACGAGAGCGCCGAGCACAAAGAGGACGGGAATAAGGAGTTGCTAAATGAAACCGTGCTTCTGTGCGCAGTCGCCTTGATCACCGGTCATAGTCTTAAAGAGGCTGCCTCGTTAATTGACTACAGCTATTCTGGAAAACGCCCGGATGAGTGGAAGATTGCATACTTCCCAACCCATCGTGTTTGGCTTCGCCCTTATCCGGTGCCTGAGCGTAATGAAAATGCCAGCAAGATCTACAACTTTCAACTGGCCGTTCAGCCTCGTATGGCCTTTTCTGATATTTGGTCTTTAGGTGGTTTACTACCCAAAAGTAAGGACGGTAAATGGTTTACTAAAGCCCAAGCGCAATATCGAAAAGTCTTTATTTCCCAAATTACCCCAGCATTAAAAGCGGCGGGAGTAGCTCAAGAGTGGGTGCAAATTGATGACCTTGGCGAGTTATTGCCTACTTGGTTTGAAGGTCTTGAAGAGGGCGAATTACTGCGTAACTGCGCAATTTTTGGCAGAAGTAGCCCTCAATCAGAAGTGCAGGCGCATTACGTAGCCCTTAAAAGATCCAATTTGGATGCCTATTATTGTCAAATCATGGAAAACTTATGGGAGCAAATTCAAGTGGCTACCCCCATGAATCAAAGAGTAAAAAGGGAGGTAATGGAGGGGCAACTCTTTAATGTGAGAGCGCGCTCGAGCATACCTAATGACTTAACTGGCAACGACTGGGCACCCAAAACAGAAGGCATCAAAACTTTATTGGACATGCTTCGCTCTAGGATCGCACAAGGCAGCGATGATCCTTATGAGTATCACAATTGGGTGGCAGCCTACACTGGGATTGGTTTGAGTATCGTGACAGGGTTTCGTAATTCCAATACGCCGATTTTGGATTTAAATCTGATTGATCCAGAAACTGGGTTTTTACACATGGAAGAAAAGGATCATGAGAATGCCTCGCATGCCCGCCTAGTTTGGATTCCTGAGGAGGTGCGTGTATGCGTTACCCAATATTTAAACCACTTGAAAGTTTTGTGGGCGACGCTAGATTTTCAAGAAAAGGCGCAGCTTACTGTGCTGGCGACTAAAAATCGAGACATTCGGATCTTTGGCACCAAGACCTTTCCTTTATCGCTTCAAAGCTCATTATTTCTATACGTTAAAACTAGCCAGGGCTACAAGCCCAAAGAGTTTTCTGGCAGACGATTGCAAAGCCTTTTGAATACTTTTGAAAAAGGCGCTTGGCCCATTCCCAATAATGGACGACATTTTCTAGCAACCAATCTATTTAATGATTCTGGAAATAGCTTTGCCACCATCATTAAGACCGTCATGGGCCACTGGCATCTAGGAGAGTCTCCATGGGGGCCGGATTCAGCGATGGACCCTTACCAACTTCGAGAAGCACTAAAAGCCCCTTTTGCAAAATTGCTCGGTAAAGAGGGGGTAGATTTTCAGGTGATTGATTTTTAATCATGACCAAGAAAAAACCGATTGAGTTAGATCCCGATATTTGGGTGGGTTGGGCTCATCTCTTTACGCCCCTTACCAAATTAGCCGATTCCTTGAGGGTTGAAGAAGCCCTCAATCTTGGTAAGCTAAATCAGGCTGCCAAGAAGCTACTCTATAAAATTCAAGAAAAAAATGCTGATCTTCTGTCCTGTAAGGTGCGAGCGCTCCAATTGGATAAATCGGTTATTCAATCAATCTTGCTTGATGTAAAGAGTGAAGCACCCAAAGGGCAGGGCTTTAACTATCGCCGCCGCTTCTTGGAGGTGATTGAGGTAGGCAATACCTTGGGACGTTTTGATATCGGCATCCCTTATGTTCCGGCACCACTGCCAGCAATGCCGCCATCCCCCTTTACCCATTTGAATATGCAAAAGAGGGCAAAGATTGATCCTTTACTCAAAAAATTTAACCAATCCTTAGGTGATGCAAGTTCTATGAGTTTGGAGGCTTGGTGGGGGCAGGTTTTGCTTTCGGCAACTCTGAATGGGGCCTTGGTCGATAGTGTGTTTTTAATGGAGCTTGTCAAATCATTGGTTGAGGGAAAGTGTGACCCCCAATTTCGATGGGTCTCTTTGTATCCGATTAAAGGCAAAAATCCCCCCAGGCATCCGGCGCTACGGCGGTGGTTTATTGATCCGGTAACTCGCCTAATTCTGATTCGATCTATTCATGAGCGTCATGCCATTAAACCTAGACTTCATGGACCCTCTGATGGTCAAAATATCTATCGATTTATTAGTGCATATGCCAAAGAGCGTGGATTTGACGAGCAATTGCCTCGTGGCATCAAGGCGCTTTTAGATGGTGCCAGAGCTAGGTTAAATTTTCATATGCCGCCTTGGCTGGTTGAGTATGCGTGCGATCGCCTAGTGAGTACCTCATTGCCTGAGCATGCTTGGCAGCGGCTCATTCACCCCCCAAGCCAATATCTCACCGATCTAACTAAAAGAGAGCCTGTCGCCTTGGCAGGCCCCCATCTTTAAGTGGGAATGTAGAGGATGTGGATAAAGAGCGGCATCTTAGCGAAACGTCACTGTTAGTCGACGATCCGATCAAAGGGGGTGAGGAAGTTAGGGAAGGTGAAGAGGGTGATGGCGGTGAAGAGTTTGATCTAGAGGATGGAGGGATTGAACTCAATGAAATGCTTCCTGCTCAGTTGCGTGAACTGGGTGGCTTATTAAATTCAAAACAAGATGGTCATCAAGGAAGGGCAAGAGAGTGGTTAGCCACCAATCAAGATACGCTGCTGCCAAGCGTGCGGATTATCGGCTTGTGGGCAACTGATCATCTGCTGGCCAAAGGGCGGGGGCGAAGACCCAAAAGACCTCGAACAGCCTACCAAATGGTCAATTCGATCGCGGGACGTTTAGTTGGTCAATTGGGTTTAATGGATTTGACGCAGCTAGAGAATCAAGAGGCCTATCTAGAAATTTATCAAATTGCTTTGGAGGATACGCCCTCAAATGGAGTTCGCCGCATTGTTGCGCGCTCCTTGCAATCCTTGCACCAGTTTATGGAGTCAAAACATGGAGCGGTTCCACTAGGTGATCACGATATTTTTAAGGTAAGCGGGCGGGGTAATGCCACGGTGGATGCAAACCTTATTAGTCTGGATTCTTTTTATCGAGTATCTGACCATGTCAGAAAAGATACTTTAAATTTATATGGAGATAGTGCACAGGGAAAATCCTTAGCTGACCAGCTATGGGTCATTTGTGTATTAGGATTTTATTGTGGCCTGCGGCGCTCCGAAGTTCTGGGTTTGCAAATAGGCGATATTGACTTTATCGAGGGGGTGGTCATTGGAAGATCTCCTCCAGAAATCTGGATTGAGATTTGCAAAAATAGTCTGCGTGAACTCAAGTCTCGTGCAGCTCACCGATTGCTGCCAGCATTTGTATTGATGCCAAACTATTTATTAGAGCAAGTGCAAAAATTATGGGTTGCGCGGCGCCAAGAGATTATTGCGCAAGATAAGGCTCGTAATCCCGATACCCATGATCCGCATACGGCGATCAAGGGGGATGAACCATTATTTAGCGCATTTGTAAAAAATGGCAAGGCGAATGATAAGGATCCTAACTTAGAGCGTATTACCAAGGCGCTTCAGCATTTTAATGACGATGAGGGTTTGCGGTTTCATCATCTGCGCCATAGTTTTGCTAGTTGGTTGGAGATCATTTTTTGGTTAGGAGAGCAGGGCCCTGGTAACTGTTTGCCAGATTGGTTCTTGCCTACAAAGAGTGATCGCCTACGATTAGGGGTTGCTTCTAAAATTCGCCAGGCTTTATTAGGGGTGGCACCGACCAATACTCGCTCCATGCTGCAGATCAGTAGCTTGATGGGGCATTCAGGATTGGATGTCACGATGGGCTCTTACATCCATCTATCGGATTTCATTTTGGGACGGATGGTGTATCGCCTTACCCCGCAATTGGACATTAATACCTTAAAGTGTTTGAGTGGCTATTCAGAGCCTCATCTTTATAAGATTGCGAGAGCGTTACCCGATGAAATACATCCACATTATCGGTCAGGGGGTAAGTTGGATCTCCTTTCCGATCAGCTGTTGCTTGATGGTAAAAGAGCGCCACCTGATGTTGAAAAATTAGCAGTAGATTTTAAGAAGCCAGCCTCTATTGTTCCCTCGTCTAATTTATCTGAGCGAATTGGTCAAATGGCCTATGCATTAAATGTTCTGGGGTTTATTAAAACCAAGAAAAAAACAGATTTTGATTCTTTAAAGGCCACCTCGGAATTTACCGGGTTTTCCGTTGATGAGCTACAGATTTGGGCAGCGCGTCTCAAGCAGGTGCCCGCGGGAATATTGCGCACTCGCGGAGTGGCGATTATTAATCCTGATCCCAAGTATTTAGAGGTCGATCTTATTGCTGGACCAGGGCAGAGGTTCTTTGTGCAGACAACTTGCGAGCTATTACACAAGGTGTATCAAGGCCTGATGCCGCAGCTTGGTAAAAAATTAGCCTGCCAAAACCGTATCCATGGACTATTAAAAGATTTTCAAGAGATTTGGGTGCCAGGAACCTATTTATCTATTCAGACCGATTCGCTACCAATCGCCAAGCGTTGGTTTTGGTTTTTGCAAGAATTAGAAATTGCGCAAGCAGCAGTTGTTAGTCATTCGCCCTCTATGGGTAAAGATTTGCCATCCGCAAATCGACAGCGTGATTATTGGAGGAGCGGATTAAAACTTTCAGAGATTAAAGACTCAGGCGATTTGGCTAATGGTAGTACCAGGGGTCAAATTCGAGTTGATATGAATTTAAGTCTTATTCCCAAAAAGGAAGGTGTGATTCGATACGAGAGGATTACTGTTTTATTTGGGGTAAGGGCAGCTTTAGTTTTGCTGAGCTTGCTTGGAGTCACTTTTTTGAATTGATTTCTCGATCCAGCCTCGAACTAAAGACCTATGGATTAACGGCAGTGGATCCTGTATTAATTTGTAGCAAATTCAAGACATCACATAGGTAAAAAGTAGACACTAAAAAAGAATATTCCTGCCATAATACCATCATGCAGCGTGAGAATGGACTACTGTAAAAGACAGTGTTGAAGGGTGATCAATATGGGCGAAGAAGTTTTAGATCATCAGTTCGTTAAATCAATTGGTACATGTGGACAGATTTGCTTGGTAAAGAGTATGCCTGTAGAAAGGTGCTTGTTGAAAATCCAGAGCCAGGTATTTGGGTGATTCGTACGGCAGCCATTATTCCAGATAACGAACGTTGGTTATATGAGCCTGCTGTGAAGAAAAACATTGGAAAGGCTTTGGCTTGGACTTCAAAGAACCCAGCGAAAGAATCCAGTCTGGCAGATTTAAAGATAAAAAAGGCTCAAAGTGCGAAGCGCAAAGCACATCCAACTTGATTTAAATAACCCAATGTTTTTGAAGGATTGATTTAAAAATTTTTGGTCAGCCATCTCGAATCAATTCTCCAAATATCTTGGAAGTTACTTTTGTATTCGTCAAATTAAATATATACATTCATGAAAAAACAATTCATACGCTTATTGTGGGCTTTATCTGGTTCCTTAGTCGCGATTAGCCTTGCCTTGTGGGTCACCAAGGCGGCATCCCCCTTGCTACTTGCCTCATTGGGTGGCACAACATTATTTCTATTTGCCTTATCGACTGCGCCAGCAGCTCAGCCGAGAGCTGTATTTGGCGCACACTTGATCAGTAGCCTGATTGGAGTAATTGCATTTCAGGTCTTTGGGGATGCATTTTGGGTGAATGTGTTGGCTGTGGTGGTTACGATTGGAGCATTATTGCTTGCTAGATGCGTGCATCCCCCAGCTGGCGCCAATCCATTAATAATGATTCAGGCGCATGCGACACTTATTCATTTAGGCTTAACTGTGCTGGTTGGTGTCGCGATCCTATTTATTGTTGCCGTTGTGTGGAGTCGGCTAGGTACAGGTGGAAAAAAATATCCAGTGTCTTGGACTCAGCCCTCACCCCCATCTCTCAATTGGGGTGTTTGGGCTGATTAAATTGGCACAGTAAAGAAAGTCCGTTACAGGTTTTATAGACTCAAATCACTTAGGGAGGGGTGATCATCTGGCCTGCGACCTAGGAGCCAAAAAAACTTTCTATCTGATTCTTTAATTGGCAAGTCATTGATGCTTGCAAAACGACGCATCATAAAACCATGCTCATTAAACTCCCAATTTTCGTTGCCATAACTTCGCATCCAGTTCCCGGAGTCATCACGACACTCATACGCAAATCGGACAGCAATTCTATTGTCAGTAAAAGCCCAAAGTTCTTTAATAAGTCTATAGTCAAGCTCCTTAGACCATTTGCGCCTGAGAAACTCTTTGACCTGTTCACGCCCAATAGGGAATTCTGCCCTGTTACGCCACACAGTATCTTCTGTATAAACAAGGGATACCTTGTCCGGATCTCGAGTATTCCAAGCATCCTCAGCCATCCTAATTTTTTGAATGGCAGTTTCTTTGGTAAATGGTGGCAATGGTGGCTTATTTTCCATGTTCAGTATCCTTCGAATGTAATTTTTGGGGTGTCGCTTTATGATGTGTCAAGCATAAATTAAATATGCATTCATTCTTTAAATGATACTTATCACTCTTTTATATGGCCCATTTCCTTATTAAGAAAATTACAGAAATTTTTAATCGACTGACTTTGGGTCAACCAAAATATCCGATCAAGGATGTTGTGCGCATTTCTTTTGGGACCGGTTTAACCTTATTTGCTATTTTGCTCCTGAATTCGTGTCTAGGGGATTTGAGCGATGGGGAGTCAATGATTTTGGCAGTGTTTGGAGTTAGCGCATTTTTAATATTCTTATTTCCAAATAGTAAGCTGTTCTCGCCCTTGGTATTACTTGAGGCAAATCTTCTCGCAGCCTGCGTTGCCTTTGTGTGCATTTATATTTTTTCCAATATAGCTATTGGAATTTTTGTATGTATTATCGGCACCATTTTGGGGTTATATTTTTTGGACTGTATGCACCCACCTGCAGTATTTTTATCAATCTTTATCGTAATCGCGGGAGTAAAGGGGTATGGCTTTGCCTTCTATCCAATATTGATTGATTCAGTTGTTTTAGCTCTTGCAAGCCTTATTAATAAAAAATATTTGATTCGCACCTAAGTTCAAACTGATTTGAGCACCCCATCTTGGGTTGAAATATACACATTCCCATTTTGGTGCGCGCCGACATTGACGGTGTGTTTTATTGGTGCACTAACGAACAAATTTCATACTCATGAATGTTAAAAATGGTGCATGAGCCTCATTTATACAAAAGTTGGTCGTCTTTTCAATGAAGTCGGTTCGTCCAATCGAAGCTTCTTGTTTGGTGCCACCTGCACCCTTGTGCTTGAAAAAATTACAGAATGAAAGAGTGATAATGAAAATAGTATCAATTAAGGTGAAAGGGGCTTTGGTTTCCCTATTTATCCTTTTCCTAATGCTGCTTATGTGGCATTTGGCCACGGGTCAACGGGATACTCCTCCACCCACTGGGGTTGCAGAGGCGTCTGAGTACAGCGCGTTAATGGGTGGGGGCTCAGGCGGGGGGGGGTCAAAAATCAGGGTTGCCTACCCTTACCCAAATGGGTGAAACAATATACAAGCAGTTATCAAGCCCTTTTTATGATAACGGTCCAAATGATAAGGGCATTGGAATTCAGCTCGGATACTCGTTAGGTCGAGTAGCGCTTGGTTTTTTATTGGCGCTGATCGTTGCATTACCATTCGGTTTTTGGATAGGCATGTCTCCGCTTGCTTTTGAAGCCTTCAACCCATTTATTCAAATTCTTAAACCAATTTCTCCATTGGCTTGGATGCCTATAGCCTTATACACAATTAAGGACTCCTCGATTTCGGGGATCTTCGTAATTTTTATTTGTTCCGTTTGGCCAATGCTTATTAATACGGCATTTGGCGTGGCAAATGTGCGTAAAGAGCTCTTAAATGTAGCCAAGACATTAGAGGTTAATCCTTGGCGTAAGGCTTTTTTAGTAATTTTGCCCGCAGCTGCGCCGACTATTTTGACGGGGATGCGAATATCCATGGGTATTGCTTGGTTGGTAATTGTGGCTGCTGAGATGCTTGTTGGGGGGACCGGTATTGGATATTTCCTTTGGAATGAGTGGAATAACTTAGCACTATCTAGCGTTATTTTTGCAATTTTATTGATTGGAATAGTGGGTATGTTGCTGGATATGGTATTTGGAAGGCTACAAAAGGCGGTTTCATATGCAGATTGAAAACACATTTTTAAAGGTAGAAAATTTAAGCAAGTCTTATAAGGTTGATGCTCCACCAGTATTTGATGACATTAATTTTGAAATTGAACGCGGAGAGTTCGTTTGCATAATTGGGCACTCCGGTTGTGGCAAGACGACGATCTTAAATGTGCTTGCTGGTCTTGAAGAGGCGAGTTCTGGGTACGCCATTATGTTGGGTAGAGAGATTAAAGGACCAAGTCTTGAGAGAGGGGTTGTCTTTCAGGGGCACGCCCTTATGCCTTGGATGACGGTTCTGCAAAACGTTAGTTTCGCTGTTAAATCTAAATATCCAGATTGGCCGAAGACAAAGATTGAGCTTCATTCAAAAAAATATCTAGATATGGTTGGGCTGGTGAATGCGGAAGATAAAAAACCTTCTGAATTATCTGGGGGAATGAAGCAGCGCGTGGGTATTGCGCGTGCATTCGCTATTGAGCCTAAAATGCTTCTTTTAGATGAGCCATTTGGGGCATTAGATGCTTTGACGCGTGGTGTTATTCAGGATGAACTTTTGAAGATTTGCGTTGATACTCAGCAAACCGTCTTCATGATTACCCATGATGTAGATGAAGCAATACTACTATCCGACAAGATCATGTTAATGAGTAATGGACCAAACGCAAAGATTGCTGAGATTGTGGTTAATACTCTTCCGAAAGATAGAAAGAGGGCTAGCCTTCATCATGATCCAATGTATTATCCAATGCGAAACCATTTGGTTGATTTTTTAGTAAATCGATCCAAACATCTTCAGGCAAGCGCCTCCAAAGAAGGTGGACATAAGCATGCTCCTAAAATTGTAAGGCCTGGCGTTGATTCAATATAGGGTTGAAAATGTGGGGAATTAAAGAAGTCACCTAGTTGGTGACTTTTTACTTATATGAGGCAATTCCATGACGGCGCATATTCGTGGCTGGGATATGGAGTAGCTCCCGGTACTTGGTAACCGTACGTCTTGCGACTAGGTGCCCCTGAGATTCCAAAATACTAGCGATGGCACTATCTGACACTGGCTTGTCAGGAGTTTCCTCCGAGACAATGTCTTGAATTAGAGCTTGCACAGCGGTTGATGAGATAGAGCCCCCATCTACACGGGTTAATTGGCTACTGAAGAAGTGCTTTAATTCGAAGATGCCCCTTGAACAACTAATATATTTATTGGTTGTAACTCTAGAGATGGTTGACTCGTGTAGATCGAGAGACTGTGCAATTTCTTTGAGTATCAGGGGTTGCATTTCAGTTGCTCCCCTTGAGAAGAAATTTTGCTGTCTAGACACAATTTCATTGGTAACTCTCAAGATAGTAGTCTCACGCTGAGCAATATTTTTAAGTAGCCACCTAGCCTCTAAAAGTTTTTGATGTAACCCTGCATTTGCTTTTGTGTTGCAATGCTCGCGAAACACCTTAGCTAGCTCATTATTTAGGGAGAGTTTGGGTCTAGAAGCGGGATTAATTTCTGCTACCCATTTATCCTTTACGCTCCTAACAATGGTGTCTGGAATAATCCATTGGGTTTCTATTTCATTGAATTGATTAGCTGGGCTATGGTCTAGAGCTTGTATTAATTTGATAGCAGATAGAATTTCTTCATCCGATTTTCGGCAGACTTTCTTTATTGTTTGAAGGTTTCTTTTGGCAAGATCCTCAAGGTGGTGTTCGGCAATGATTTTGGCTAACCCCCATCTGCCCCGCTCTTTCATATTGCGGGTAATCTTCCTATTTATCTGCAACAGCAAACACTCCGATAAATTTCTCGCTCCTATCCCCGCTGGATCAAGAGACTGGAGTAAGTTGAGTGACTTATTGAGGTCCTCATCAAGGGCTGTGTAGGTATCAGGAACTTTGCTGATCAAGTCTTTTTTGAGCTCCCCAATTGATTCCCTTAGATATCCTCGTTCATCTAAGTGACCAGCCAGGTAGACTGTAAGAACCTTTTGAAATTCAGAGTGGGGCAGGTGTCGAATTTGCTCCTCAAGATGAGTTAATAGCGTAATTTGACTTGGTGTCTGGTCGAGCTGTAGGTCCAAACCATCATCATCGTTAATGTTTTTACTGCTACCCCGTGCTGTCTCGTAAAAATTGGATATCTGGTGGCCTATTGGTTCCGACAATGTTTCAGTTGTTCTTTCAAATTCGAGCAAAGGATTCTCGTCGGCGATGGTTGCCAATTCTTCTTCTAGAGCGCTTGAAGATAGCTGAAGCAAGTGAATTGCTTGCTGTAACTGTGGCGTCAAGCTTAGGTTCTGGCTAACTTGTGTATTTAGAAAGATTCCCATAAGACTCATTTTAAGAAGGGAGCAAAGTGCCTAACTAGGATTGAATCTTTAATTTGGTGCAGGAATATGGTGGCGGTAATTTTTCGCGCGTAATTTTGGTTATTTGGTGACTGTTATAAGAATAAAAATCTGAAATCACAAAGAAAAATGCCTAATTGATTGGTAATGGCACGCTTCCTGCTTCTTATTTCGCGGATTAAAGAAATTATTTTTTGTATGGAAACTAGGATTCTCTTGTTTAGTGCAATTGAGCCTTCATTTTGTCTCCAAATTGGTGCAATTGAAAAATCATGCACTAATTCAAGGAAGGCAAAGTTCTCATGAGTGAGATCCACTGCAAGAATTCAATCATCAACTAAAAGGAGTATTTATGAGTACATATGACCCATTCAACCCTGATCGTCCCCTATTTGTTTCTGGATGTAGCTGTGGCCGTCATGCATCCGATCTTGAGCATGCTCAAGAGGCTCGGGCAAAGATTGATGTTGAGCAGGCTAGTGCAAACTTTATTGAGGCTTCTTTGGTAAAGGCGCTTTTTCCGGAGGAAAATCGTCGTCGTGCATTTTTGAAGTCGGTAGGCGCCGGCGGCGCTTTATCGGCTTTGTCTGGTTTCTTGCCAATTGGCGCATTACAGGCAATGGCGCAAGATAAGGGAACGATTGAGAAAAAAGATCTCAAAATTGGTTTTATTCCTATTACTTGTGCGACACCGCTAATCATGTCTGACCCACTTGGGTTCTATAAAAAGCAAGGTTTAAATGTAACGCTTAATAAGACTGCTGGTTGGGCGCTAATTAGGGACAAGATGCTTAATAAGGAGCATGATGCCTCTCACTTCCTTTCGCCTATGCCAATTGCAATGTCAATGGGTCTTGGTTCTGATCCTTCTCAAATGCGTGTGGCAACAATCCAAAACGTAAATGGGCAGGCTATTGTCTTGGCAAATAAGCACAAGGATAAGCGTGATCCAAAAATGTGGAAAGGCATGAAATTTGCAATCCCGTTTGAGTATTCAATGCATAACTTCTTACTGCGTTACTATGTCGCGCAGGCGGGCCTAGATCCGGATAAAGATATTCAGTTGCGCGTTACCCCACCTCCCGAGATGGTTGCAAACTTGCGCGCTGGGAATATTGATGGATTCTTGGGGCCTGATCCTTTCAATCAACGCGCTGTCTACGATGAGATCGGTTTTATTCATATCTTGACTAAAGATATTTGGGATGGTCATCCATGTTGCGCATTTGGAACCTCTGAAGAGTTTATTAGGCAAAATCCTAATACATTTGCTGCTCTGTACCGTGCCGTATTGAATGCATCTACTATGGCGCGAGACCCTGCGAATCGACCTTTAATCGCAAAGGTAATCTCGACACCAAACTATCTTAATCAGCCTGAGACGGTTGTAATGCAAGTGTTGACTGGAAAATTTGCTGATGGATTGGGAAATATTCAAAACGTTCCTGATCGAATCGACTTCAATCCAATACCCTGGTACTCAATGGCCACATGGATGCTTACCCAAATGCAGCGTTGGGGATATGTAAAGGGTGACGTGAATTACAAAGAAATATCCGAGAAGGTCTTTTTGCTTACTGATGCCAAGAAATATATGGGTGAGACTGGAATTGCAGTTCCTCCACTGGCAAAAGCGGGCTACAAAAAAGACAAGATTATGGGTAAAGAGTTTGATCCTAGTCAGCCGGTAGCTTATTTGAAATCTTTTGCAATTAGCAAAGCATAAATTAATTACATCCACACATTAAAGGAGATATAAAGATGGATCGCGCATTAGTTACTCAAAAAATCATTGAGTCAAAAGTTCGTAATGGCATGAAATGGAGTGATATTGCCAAGGCAATCGGTGAATCCAAGGAATGGGTCACGGCTGGCTGTCTAGGGCAGATGACTTTTACAAAGGCGCAAGCAGAGGTGGCTGGTAAGTTATTTGAACTCACTGATGAAGAGATGGCCTGGTTACAGATTGTTCCTTATAAGGGCTCATTACCAACAGCTGTTCCGACAGACCCGTTGATTTATCGCTGGTATGAAATTGTGAGCGTGTATGGAACAACAATCAAAGAGTTGATTCATGAAGAATTTGGCGATGGAATCATGAGCGCTATTGATTTTTCAATGGATATTCAGAGAGAACCTGATCCTAAGGGTGATCGTGTACAAGTTGTCCTGTCTGGCAAATATTTGTCATACAAAACTTATTAAGATGTTATTAGTACTGGGGCTGCGATATGGAAGGCATTGAATCTAGATCCAGCCCTAGCTCTATGAGTAACTCTGAAAGAGTTAAGAGCGCAGATTGGCATGCGCAAGAAAACTTTTTACTGACGGAAATATTCCGTCTCATTGGAAAAAGCCTTTCATCTGATGAGGTTTTTAATGAAATTCTCCATTTATTGAGTGAGTTGCTTGGTTTGAATCGGGGAAGGATTGTCCTAAGAGGTTTGGGGCCCGATGATAAAAACACCTCCGGAATTGCATTTGCATATGGAATGACTGCAGAGGAGATTAAGAGGGGCACTTATCAAGAAGGGGAGGGCGTAACTGGCGCTGTACTTAAGACTGGCCAGGCTATGGTGGTTCAAGATATCGATTCAGAACCAGTATTTTTGGGTAGGTCTGTCCATCGAGGGGACTTGCCTCAGGAGACCGTAGCCTTTCTTGCGTTTCCAATCAGGGTTGATGAAAGAGTGGTTGGTGTAATTGCCGCCCATAGAATTCGTACTAGAAATCGATCTCTTAGCGACGATATTCAAATTCTGAAGAGTATCTCAACCCTTATAGGTCAAATATTAAAGTTAGAAAACTTTATCCGCGAAAAAACTGAAAAGTTAGAAGCTAAAAACCAATTGCTTCAACATGCTCTTGAGCAATCTACCGCGAAGTATGGAATTATTGGAAACTCAGAAAAGCTATTGAGAGCGCTTTCAGATCTTGAGAAGGTAGCTAGTTCATCGGCTAAAGTTCTTTTGCTAGGTGAGTCTGGTACTGGAAAAGAGTTATTCGCTAGAGCAATCCACTTATCGAGCTCAAGAAAGTCTCAGCCCTTCATTAAGATTAATTGTTCTGCCATTCCAGATACTCTCTTTGAGGCTGAGCTTTTTGGCTACGAAAAGGGTGCCTTTACTGGCGCATCAAGTAGCACGCCTGGTTGGTTCGAAAAGGCTGATAAGGGGACTATATTCCTCGATGAAATCGGCGAACTCCCTATTCAAATGCAGGCAAAGCTATTAAGAACTTTGCAGGAGCAAACGGTAGTTAGGCTTGGTGGAAAGTCGGAGATTAAAGTGGACTTTAGGTTGGTATCGGCAACTAACCAAGATCTTCAAGAGGCGATTCGCTTAGGAAGATTCCGCGAAGATTTATTCTATCGAATTAATACGGTTTCCATACCTCTCCCTAGTCTATCTGAGCGCCGGGATGACATTGAGCCATTGGTGATCTACTTCTTAAATAAGGCAAATCAAGCCCATCAAAAGAACTGCAGATTAACCCCTGTGGCAATTCAGCGCCTTCAAGAGTACGACTGGCCGGGAAATATTCGGGAGCTATCTAATTTGATAGAGCGTTTGGTTATCCTGGTAGGTGATGATCTTATCGATGAGTTGGAGGTCAAAAAGTTTTTATCGGAACCAAGAAGAGATGTTGAGCGAGCTGTTGCTAAGCATTTTGATGGATTTGGCATTCGCGAATATTCACATACATATGAATCTAACCCCGCTGAATTATTGGAGGCGTTAAAGAGTCATCATTGGAACCAATCCCGCGCTTCTCAGGCCTTGGGCATGACGACCAGGCAGCTTTCTTACAGGCTTAAGAAGCTTGGAATAGATATACCCACTAAAAAATAATTCTGACCCGACAATTTGTTAACAAATTAGAAACAATTTGTAATTTATTGGTTTTTCGGCTCTAAATATCGAATATTGGAAATCCCAAGGCATGTGAAGCAGGGTATTTTTACCGAGCCATATTCAACGATACAAATTAAATTGGTAGTTGGCACGGTAATTGCTTTATCTAGGGTGTGGGCGGTTTGACTTAAAAATCAATCGCAAACTATTAATCACCTTAATGGAGCAAGTCATGTTGACAACAGTTAAAGAAGTAAATTATCTACGCCCAATTAATCGCGATGAGTTGCTTAAGTTCGCTGAGAGTGGAAGGGAAAATCCAGAGCGTCGTGGTACAAATAAAGTTAAAACAGTACTGCAAGGCATCTTTCGCTCATGGAGTTTTGTAGGGATTCATAACCCAGTAGTAGTTGATGAGCCCCTACACCTTATGGGGGAAAATACTGCCCCTGCCCCAGGCGAAATCGTCCTCTCAGCTTTGGGTGGTTGCTTGTGTGTTGGCATCACGGCTGTAGCTACATTGCGCGAAGTGAAATTGAGTAAGTTGGAAATTCACCTAGAGGCTGATATTGGAAACTCTGCTGCATGGGGTGCAGATGGAGCAAAACGTGAGCCATTGCAAATGGGTTTTCAGGATATTCGCGTAAAAGTTGACATCGAAGGCAATGCTAGTCGTGAGGTGTTAGACGAAATTGTCAAGCATGCCAATTTCCACTCACCGGTTGCAAACACAATGCGCAACCCAATTCCATTTCACATTGAGCTAATGTAATCACTGGAGATAACAATGAATCTGGTAATTGACCCTCCCAAGGAAAGCACTATTTCTATATCCCTGAATGACAGGGCTAGAGTATTGAATGGGGTAAGAGAGATTTCCCAAACTGATTTAGCAGCTATTGTTGAGGCATGTGATCAGGAGGGCTTTTATCCAGAGGCAGTTTTGAAAAAGCTGGGTCAGGCGGGCGCTTTCAGCGCTCACCTAGATGTTGATGGAGAAATTGATTACGGCCTTGCCATTCAATGCATGTCTGAGGTATCTAGAGTTTGTGGCTCTACTGGCTTCATGGTGTGGTGCCAAGATGCATGCGGGCTTTACATTGAATCTTCTGGTAACTCATTGCTCATGAATGACTTGCTTGCCAGTCATGGGTCAGGGCAGACTTTGGGGGGTACTGGACTATCAAACCCAATGAAAGCTTTAACTGGCATTGAAACAATGTACCTAAAGGCTGAAAAGGTTGATGGGGGCTACCTTGTTAATGGCACCTTGCCATGGGTAAGCAACTTAGGTCAAAAGCATTACTTTGGAACAATTTGTAATGTTGTTGATTCCACCACAAAAGAGCCGATGCCAGGCCATGAATTAATGTTCATGTTGCATTGTGATGCACCAGGTGTTGAGTTGAAGGAGTGCCCGTCATTTTCAGGGATGGAAGGTACGGGTACCTATGCCATTTCAGTCAAGAACCTGCTCATCGCCGAAGATAAGATTATTGCGAAATCTGTAGGCGTTCTACTAAAGAAAATTAAATCAGCATTTATATTGCTTCAAACTGGAATGGGCTTGGGTGTAACTCAGGGCGCCATTGACTCAATGTGGAAGGTTGAAAAGCAACTTGGACATGTCAATCAGTATCTAGAAGATCGACCAGATGAACTCCAGCAGGAATTAGATGACTTAACTGAGAATATTATGGAGTTATCTAAAACGCCTTATGACGATAGTAAAGAGTACTTTATACGCGTCCTAGATGCTCGCTTGCACACGTCCGAATTGGCATTGCGCTCAGCTCAGTCGGCTTTAATGCATCAAGGGGCTAGAGGATATTTAATGTGCTCAGAAGTGCAAAGACGTGTTAGGGAATCGCATTTTGTTGCTATTGTAACTCCAGCGATTAAGCACCTAAGATGGGAATTGGCATCGCAAAAAGCCGAATTAAGCCCTGCATAGAAATAGATAGAGGAGCAGTAAAGATGGAAGTTATCCCTAAAGGCCAGTCAAAACAGGATTGGCTCACTTATATATGTAAGGCTTGTGGACTTCTTTATAAAGAGGAGGAGGGTGATCCTGATAGTGGAATTGCGCCAGGTACTCGATTTGAGGATATACCTGATGACTGGTCATGCCCATTGTGCGGAGTATCTAAAGAAGATTTTGAACTATACGACGCAAGCGACGCTGTAAAGATTTCTGGAGGCGCGTGCATCAAATCTGCTTTAGTGGTTAATAAGGCAAAGGGCTGGACTGCATTAAAAAATTCTGATGTTGTCATCATAGGCGCTGGAAAGGCTGGCTGGCAAGCGGCTCAAGCACTTAGAGGGGCAAATAAAGATATATCAATTTCGATAGTGACGGCATGTGCTGGAGATCTGTATGAAAAGCCTATGATTTCAGTTGCAGTAGCGAAGCAAATTGATGCGAAATCTCTAATCAAAGAAACTGGGGTTGAAGCTGCTGCTAGACTTGGTGTGAATTTCTACGCAAATACCCACGCTATTGGTTTATCGCCACAAACAAATCAACTGAGGACGACGCGTGGGACCTTTAAGTTTGGCAATTTGATTATTGCCCAGGGATCAAAACCAATTTGTATGCCAAATGTAAGTCTGAAGGATTGCTGGCATGTGAATCATGTGGAGTCATATACTAAGCTTCGCGCAGCTCTTCAGGATACAAATTCTAAGATAGCCATTATTGGTGCGGGGCTTATTGGCTGTGAACTTGCTAATGATCTAGCTATGGCTGGTCACGATATTGAATTAATTGATCTATCTTCTTTGCCATTGGGTCGACTCCTTCCGGATTTGGCATCGAAGAAATTGCTGCAAGCGTGGGGCGGCTTACCAATTAAATTTCACGGTGGCGTAAAGGTTGATGACATTGCTAGTGAAAATACAATGAAAAAAATTAACCTATCTTCGGGTGACATTCTCCAGGTTGATCACATTGTGATGGCCATTGGTTTGAAAACAGAGCCTGACTTAGTTAAGAATGCTAAGTTGGATTGGAATAATGGGTTAGCGGTAAATCCTAAAACTTTGCAATCTAGTGCTCCAAATATATATGGGCTTGGAGATTGCATTAGCATTGATGGCGAGGCAAGTCGTTATATTGAACCCATTCTTCGACAGGCTGATGTTATTGCTAAGCAAATCTGCGGTCAGAAGGACTTTTATTATGAGAATCGCGCTTTACCAATTCGAGTAAAAACAAGTTCACTACCGATTCGCATCGAAGGCAAGATTCATGACGCCGGAAATTGGGATAATGAAAAAGGTGCCAAAGATCCGGCTACCGGAAAAATTATTTTTAATCAATGGCATAACAATCAAGTGCAAGCTAGCATTCAGCTTGGATAAAGATTCTTGCAATAGCCCCCACTAGCTAGCGGGGGCTATTATCGGCCTACAACTTAATTTGCTACAGGCATTCCAGACTCGATTGGAAGGGACGGATCGCGTGACCATTCATTCCATGAGCCAAAATACATGCGAACATTTTTAAAGCCGGCTTGAGTTAGGGCTAAAAAAGTATTTGAAGCCCTAGCTCCTTTGAAGCAATAAAGGATGATTTCATCATTTAGCCCAATGTTTGCCGTGGCGCACTCGGCGCGTACTTCATCTGGTGTTTTGAAGATTGGACCCAACGCGGATGGCTTCATAAATCTGTACCATTCAAGCCATTTCGCTCCAGGGAGACGACCCTTTCTAGGGGCGAAATCTTTTCCATAAGGCGATGAGCTATCCCCGATCCATTCATCTACATCCCTAACATCCATGAGAACTATTTTGCTGCCCAGAGCTGCTTTTACATCATCTAGAGTAACCATTACATCCGGAGTGGTGAGGTTAGTCGGGAAGGTTGCCGGTGTTGGCGCTGTGGGATCTGTGCTGGTGGGTAGGCCTTTTGAAACCCAAGCAGAGTAGCCGCCATTTAAAACTTTGATTTTTGGGTAACCAAGCCAGGTAAGAAGGTAGTAGCCACGGCATGATTGCCCATATCCCCCATTCATACTATCTTCATAAAAGATAATCGTCTCTTTGCCGGAGATGCCGGCATCACCAAGCTGCTTCTCAAAGCTACCCTTTAAGTCTTTTAGGCCCTCAGGGGTTGATGTTGCCAAAAACGTGAAGATTTCTCTGATATTCACAGCTCCTGGGATGTGTCCCGCTGCGTATGCTTCAGGATCTCTCGTATCGATAATCACCATTGGCTCGGAATGTTGAAGTTTTAGAAGCTCTTCAGGTCCAATTAGAGTAGTTGTTGTGTCTAAAGTCATGGTGGAATCCTTCGTAAGGGTGAATGGCAAAATGCCTAACTCTTTTTAAAGCAATATTTATGCCAATCTAAAACCTATATTTAGACCCTGAGGAGTGAGATATCGGCGGTATGAGCTAACAATTTATTTCTAAATTGATAACAAATTGTTGGTAGTTATTAAATTCTCCTTTTCAATTTGAAGTTGGGCCCTCACCAACAAGGTGCATTAAAAGAGATATCCATATTCAAGCTCAAATAGGATGGATGTATCAATGTATTTGTCATCTTTGGGAGTGCTTATGGGTGTAGTGCTATATGGATTTTGGAGGTCACTGGCAACTTATAGAGTCAGGGTGGCTCTTAACTTCAAAAAGATATCATACGAAGAAAGATCCATTGATCTTGTCATGGGGGAGCAATTTGATGAGTCGTTCTCACAAATAAACCCCCAGCATGTTCTCCCAGCCCTAATTCATGATGGAAAGAAGATTACACAATCTTTGGCAATACTTGAATATATAAATGATATTTGGCCTGATCCTCCATTGATGCCCGTTCACGCAGCTGAGCGTGCGGCAGTTCGGGCTCTATCTCTTATTACCATCGCTGACACGCATCCATTAATCGTTCCTAGAGTAAGAAAATACATCGGTGAGAATCATGGGCTGAGAGAAGAGTCTCAACTGATTTGGGCAAGGCATTGGTTGGATTTGGGTAGCGAAGCAATAGAGGCTTATTTAACCGGTGGTGACTCAACCGCTGATCTTTATGCCTATGGTAACGCGATAACAATTGCTGATATTGCATTGGCTTCACATGTTGTAGGTGTAGAGCTCTTTGGTGCGAATATAAGGATTGCCCCAACTTTGAAAAAAATCACTGATCGATGCTTTTTAAATCCTGAGTTTGAATACGCACATCCCTTAAATCAAGCGGGTGCACCATGACGGCCTCAATGAAAATAAATTTTAGTCAAACCTCTGAAATGTATGAGAGCTTGATTACCAAGATGAAAAGGTGGCTTTACCGTGTGTTAATTGATTGCCTAATATTTAACAATAACTTATATGTTCCTAATCAACGCTTTCGTAATGATGATATTACTGACCTAAAGTCATTTGGTTCGGAATTCTCATTAATCAATCTTACGGGCTCCGATAGATCTTTAACTAGATTCAAAGGAATAATTTGTTCTTATTGTTGGGCGAGCATTAGACGATGATCCCCCTCATACAGTTTTGAAAAATATAGTGAACGAATTGAGTATTTCAGTGCAGCAGCCTTTACCAGTAGATGTGGTATTTGTGACGATAGATCCAGAAAATGATTCCTCTCAGGCCATGGGAAATTATCTCGCAGGAATTGATCCGCGATATATCGGCTTAAGGCCTAGAAATACATTGAAAGCAAAAAAATTTGCTAAAGATTTCATATTTTATTTAAATAAAGTTCAATCAGGGAAAACGGTATCCTATCATGCTGAGCAAATAAGCTCGGGATTAGTATTTGATAAAGAAGGGCGCCTTAGGCTATATTTAGGTCGTCAGAATGGGGTAAAGTTTTTGCGCAATGATTTGTTGCAGCTTATTGCAGGATAATAAAGATTAATGAATAGTAAAGATCACTGGGAAAAAGTCTATGGAACTAAATCGCCAGATGCCGTAAGCTGGTTTTCTCCGCATCTTGAAACCTCGATAAATCTTATTCACGAGGCAACCCAGGATAAGACTGCTTCAATTATTGATATTGGTGGTGGAGAAGCCACCTTGGTTGATGATCTCTTGGCTGAGGGTTTTATAGACTTAAGTGTCCTTGATATTTCTCAAAGGGCTATAGATTTTGCAAGAGGTCGAATTAGTAAGGGGGGGGCGATAAAGTGCATTGGTATTGTGCTGATATTACTCAAGCTACCTTACCTCAAAATTATTTTGATGTTTGGCACGATAGGGCTGTCTTCCACTTTTTAACAGACGCAGCTCAGCGCGCGAAGTACGTTGAGCAGGTAATGCGCTCTGTTAAACATGGAGGTCATGTAATTATGTCGACCTTTGGTCCCGAGGGCCCTGAAAAATGTAGCGGGCTAGATGTCGTTCGTTATGACGCTGAGCATCTGCATGGACAATTTGGCAAGATATTCAAGTTGATTAATAGTACGACTGAAATTCACAATACGCCTATGGGTACCACTCAGCAGTTTCTCTATTGCTTTTGTAGGATGGAGTAGCGATTCCCTCAAAGTTTGATTTGGGTCTCAATTTCAATCCGTCGATGGAGCAGGTTGAGCATGCGGTGGATACTTTTTTAGGTAACGCTTGATCTTTAATCTCTAGGTTCTCGCAGTCCATTTAAAATCATTTTTGCATGTTTTTTCGCACATAATGAAGTCATCCCTCATTGCTTCAATCCCTTCGTTAAATCTATAGTTACCCTTATAAAGCTCATCGATAAAAAACTTCCTACCTTTATAAATTATTGACTCACAGGATCCATGCTGCGCCTGCCAATAGTTGTCTCCTTAGCAGATCTTTGTGTAGATGTGAAGCGCCCGCACACTATTTATAGGGGTCTTTTCCCCATGGTGGCAGGAAGGCTTAATTTGTCCCTTGCTTCGTCACGATGTACCGGTTCTCCAAAAGTATTAGTTTGAAGTTCTGAATCTGCTGGCGGCATGAGGTAGGGTGTTTCAGTAGGCTTGTTGGGGTGCTGGTGGGTTATAGCTAAAAACACCTTTTGGCTCCCCCTTTATTTCACAAATATCTCTCCCGATATGCAGACAGATAGCTGACCAAGAGGCAGTAGATGTTGCTCGGATTTTTTTCATAGGGATCGCTCACACTTTTCAGGAAAGGTAAAGGGTTGACCTAAAGTCGGCAAATCAAAGGATGTCAGATGCTAGAGTTCGAATATTCTGAGATGTTATATTTTGACTCTCAGAAGTTCAGCGAAAAAACATAACAAAAGAAAGGGCAAGCGTCCCTCCGGTTGGGCGTATGAAGCCATATTGGCTACAGCTAAGCCACGAGAATAAAAAAATGGCTTTAGATCGGCTTTATTGCGACCACATCCATTAAGGCCGACATACCAATATGGTGATTGCCCTCCCTTAGCTCTCCCTCATGCTCTGTAAGTTCAAGGATTTTTAATCCACCCAATAGCTCGATCATCATGGATTTAGTGTAAAGATTTTCAATTTTTCCTGGGCCACCAGTTTTATGTTCAACTTGCTTTGGTGTATAGCCTTGAATTATTAAAATCCCGCCAGGTTTTAATGATGAGATCATATGCTTAAATAACCTTGCTCTCATATTTGGGTCGGCAAATTGAATGAAAATAGCTGCAATGGCATCGTAACAATCTTCTTTCCATTTCCAGGAGTCGCAATCGGAAACAAAAAACCCTATATTGACATTGTTCTTAAGAGCAAGTTTTTTTGATTTTTCAACGGCAACTGGTGATAGATCGAAAGCTTTTACCTTAAAGCCCTGTTTGGCTAGATATACAGAATTTCGACCTTCGCCATCCGCAACGCATAAAACATTTAAGTCACCAGACAAATATTTTAAGGTTGCCTCTTTTAAAAATTTATTAGGCTCAGTTCCAAAAATAAACTCTTCAGTATTAAATCTGTCATCCCAAAATTTTTGGGCATCAGTAAATGACATGCATTCATGCTTTCAAAAAGAATATAGGCAATAAAAAACCATAAGTAAACTTCAAAATCTACCTATGGTTTATTGGCTTATTATTTAGAGCAGCCACCTTTTCCGCAGCCACCACTAGAAGTATTTACCCCCAAAATTGGGTAGACTGGACAAAATCTGAAAAAGCCAGTTGCCAGTGGGATTGCTCCAAGCCAGCCCCACCAACCAATGGCGCCAGTTGCTGCTAAGCCAATCAAAACAAACCCAACGAGCATGCGCAAAATACGATCCATACCGCCAACATTTAATTTCATAAACTTCTCCTTATGGTTATTTACCGCAATAATTTTGATACAACACATTCATGGTTGATAAAGCCTCTTTACTTGAGAGGGTGTAGTAAATTTGCTTTCCCTTTCGTCTAGTAGTAACAAGATTTTCATTGCGTAAGACTGTTAACTGCTGCGAAAGTGTTGGTTGGTGAATGTCAAGACATTCTTCAAGTTCGCTTACACACTTCTCCCCTTGAGCTAATTGGCACAATAAGAGCATCCTATCCCTATTGGATAGAGTCTTCATGAGGCTACAAGCTTTCTCTGCAGCAGCGTGCATTTTCTGAAGATCAATGTCTAAACTGATAACAGTCATTGATCTTCCGATTAATTTAAGAGAACCCCAACGAGTGGGCGCCCCTCAATAGTCCATAAGTGAAGCGACCCATCGTATAGCTTGGCATTTTTATTGCCAACTAATTCAGACATCACGAACCAGGCACCAGCAGCTAGATGACCAGTATTGCAATAGGTAATTATCGGGGCATTGTTTTTCATGCCATTACCCGCAATCAAGCCTTCATAAGTATCTTTTGACCAGAAATAGAGGGCTCCATTAACGGATTTTGCTAATAACTCAGGTGCCAGCTCCTTCGCGCCTGCAATATGTCCATAAGTCATTGCGGCAGGACTTTTTGCTACCCCCCAATATTGCGCTGGTTGACGTGCATCTAATAATTGAGGCTTGCTGCTTTTTGATGCCACCGAAACCTCATCAGAGCTAGCAATTAACTCTTTACGAAATGTAGTTGCCGTCCAATTACCTAGATTCTTTTGTGAATTTACCGTGGCGAACTCGCGACCTTCACCCAACCATCCCGCAATTCCACCATCTAAAACAGCTACTTGATCTTCACCATAAACCTTAAATTCCCAGTAGGTTCTTAGTGCTTCATCTACATCGGACATATCTAGTCCGACAGGGACAAGCACAATGGGCTTGTCTGAATTAATGCCTGCGGATTGAATGAGTTTTTCAAAATCTGCTTTCTCTGGAAGGAGGAACTTCACCTTTCTGCCATCCACTAAACGTTCGGTACGAACTTTTTTGAAATCAAGCAAGCTAGAATTATTAATATGCCCACCAACTTCCACCAGAAATTTCTTGCCGGTTGTAGCATCTACAGCAAATTGCGGGGCCTTGAGGTAGCTTGCTGTATCGGTTCGCACTTCAACCACTTGAACTTGAGATAAATTATTTGCTAACCATTCTGCGCTGACAATCGGTCTAGGGAGATTGGCTGACTGGGTCAATCCAGATAATGTTGCTATGATTGCCGCTAAAAGAAACTGAATTTTTTTCATTGCGAGCCCTTTTTAGTTGGTTACTAATAAAAGTTGAGATAGTCGATTCATCAAATGGATCTCGCATTCGCTCAATACAGGATGATTTTGTGCCGATAAAGCCATGGATAAAGAGCCAAGTTGTAATTGAATTTTCTTAATCTTTTGATCTCGCTCATGAATCACTAATGCCATTTCAGCAAAAAAAACCCTGGTAAGAGAACTTAGCCACCTTGCTAAGGGCCCCATTCGACCTTTAACGTTTGCATTAAATCCCTTGAGTGCTTTCAAAACTGTTTTTGCTGGTACTAGTGATTCACCGGTTACCCACTGATTAGTAGTAAAAATACGGACCGGTAAACCTTTTTGATTTAATGCAATACCGATCAAATGAAAAAATTGATTTGTATTTTTGACATCTCGCTTAAAGAGGTGAAAGTGGCCATGCTCACCATTTAGCATTTCATTGGATGGATGCGAGTGGTAATAAAACTCATAACCACTCTCTAAATCCATTAAGTCATTTTTGGGATAGTGTCTCCACTCAACAAAGTCTTTTGATCCGCATAGAGCAACTTCGCTAATCGATATACCCTTTTGTGCATACCGAGTTTGAATATTGGCCAATTCTTTGGCAGACCAAAATAAAGAAGATGGTTTAGACATTTGCCTAGCCTTAACAATTACTCGGCAGATTTACGTTTTCTAGGGCCGCATGGGTTCGTGGGACCACAAGGATTGACTGCTTTTTTCTTTGCTGGCCCACATGGATTGGCGACTTCTTTTTTAGGGCTGCACGGATTTTTTTGTTCAGAGCTAGTTGGTGCCGCAGTGTTATCGCTAGCTTGAGCAAGGGGCATCAGAGTTAAGCCCGCCAAAGCTAAGGCCAATCCTGCAATTGTTGATTTATTTGACATAGATATTCCTTTTGATTATTTGCTCTGAGAAGTTACAAGTCCTTTGGATTTTTTCTCCATCCAAGAACCCAAGAAAAATACACCGACTGCCGCAATTACCATTACTACATTGATGGTGAGATCTGAAATATTGAGCGCTTCTGGCAGAGTGTCTGCTTTACCAAATTCACCTAGCGTTGTCAGGGTCTCAATGCTTGGATAAATACCAGCAAAAATTACTGTACCCAGAATTAGGCCAATTAAAAAAATAGCGGCATCAATACGGCCTGACATCATGCCAACTACTGAGGTGCCAGGACAATACCCGCCAATGGCAAATCCTGCTCCTACAAGCGCTCCACCTAGTGCTGCAGCGCCAAGAAATGCAGGTGGAATAAATAGGTTTTGAGGGGCAATTACGCCCAACCTTTCCAAAATCATGAGGACTACTGCTGCAAATACTATGGCTGTGAACATGACTTTAAACACCGACCAGTCTGTTAAGCGAAACTGAGCCGTGAGTTTATTGGGGTTTCCAAAACCAGCGCGCTCCAGTACAAAACCAAACATACCTCCGAGAATTAATCCTGAAATGGTTATTTCCATGTTATTTTCCCTCTTTCATGAGGTGGCTCGTTAGCAAGCCAACCGCAAAAAATCCACCTAAAAAAGTAAAACCAGCAAGACTTAATACCGCTCCACCAGATAGGCCAAGCCCACTAGTACAACCCGCGGCAATACGAGCTCCAAAGCCAGCTAAAACACCACCTAGCAGGGCCGTAATAGGACGCTTAGATCCGCCAAGGAATTTACCGCCGTCCATTTTGAATTGAATTCTTCTCGCAAAATATGCAGAGATCAGTGCACCTGCGGCAACCCCTATTACTTGCCAGGTAATCCACGCATTTAATGGTTTGCCATCTTCGACCATGCCGCCTAAATATTCATTTGTACTGGTAGCGACAGGCGCCACATTCATACCCAGCCATGCGGTGAGTCTTGTTGTAAGCCCCGTTGCCCCTAGACCGTGCCCTGTAGTCACAAAGGTAATTAGCAAAACGGCGCCTAAAGAAATACCGGCAAGCAAGGGATTCCAATATGGAGCAGGCTGTAACTTCTTACTTTCTCTATTCATTGATATTCGCTATAGTTAAGTAAATAATAATATATAAAAATATATATTAATAAATAAAAATTTCCCAGTCAATATTTTTTCACTGAATAGGCGCTAAAACAATTATTTCTTGATATAGATCATGGCGATCCAAGAAATTTCAAGAAAATACAATAAAGGGGTGAGCGAGGTTAATCTAGATCCTCCATTGGATATGCATCAGCTACATAGGCTGGACCTTTCATGAGGGATACTAAAATTGCTCCAATGGTGATTGTAAAGATGGCCAACCAATACACTATCAAAGTACCAATTCCGAGGATGTCGTACATTTTGACTGATGCTGCGGAGATGTGAAGATAGGTATTCTGCGCAAATATCCTCCCAATAAATGACGGAATAAAAATTAGAGGACTACCCAATCCGAGGAGTAAGGGTATGTTACGTAGAATCTTCCTCTCGGCACCCGGTGGACAAGTTTGAAAGCCAGGCAAAATATTAAGTAATGTGCTCATATTCTTTAACTTTAACGTTATGTAATTTTTCTTACCATGTTTTAAATCAAAAAAATTAAGAGCATTTTCGGATTGATGAAATGCATGGCGTACAATTTTTCAGAGATGAGCATTTTGGGGTTTTAAAAAATTTGGGCAAAGTTCAAGATATAAACAACGAATCCTCTTTTTTAATAGCGCTGTAGCTTGTGTATAGCTTTTAAGTTTTTTTGCTTAAGCGTTTTGGTAAATATTTAAAAGGGTGTATGGGTAAGATTTCAGTAGATTCGAATTATCGTTATATAGCCGCCGCCAATGAAGTCAATGCCAGAATCACTCAAAGACAGCAAGCGTTAGCTTTGTATGTAACATTAGTAGTAAGTCTATTAGCGGCATTGGTAGCTATGCGACCAAATCAGGGGATAACTGATCCACCTATTGAGTGGCTAATCCTAGGTTTTCCGGTTGCATCCCTATGCTTCTCTTTTTTAAACTACAAATCTGAAGTCACCCTTTCCAACCTGAGGGCTTACCTATCAGAGCTAGAAAAGATAGATACCGAATCTCCATTACTTCCTGCATACAATACCGATCCAGCGTGGAGCGCTGGAGCTAATAAGGGGAGAAGATTCCATGACTATGCCTCAGCAATTTTGGCGATTGGCGGCAACGCGATTGGGCTTGGTGCCGCTTGGAAAATATATCCTTTGCGCCTTAATGCTGAGCCAATTTTTCTTTATATAGGTGTTGCATTAGCCCTTATTTCCATCATATTTTTACTTGCAACGCCTGTATGGAGTTATCAAGCGGACTAGAGGTACGTGCCTAGGGTTTGCTTGCTTCCCCACCAGCACTTTTTTTAATGAATAATCTGACAAAAAATACAATCATGCCCAGCATGAATAAGATAACGGCCAAACTTAATTGACCAGCAAAACTTCCGAAAAGTTCAAGTAGCATTTTCTTCTCTATTTAGATTTAGTTGAACTACTTTAAATCTAGAAAAATCTTTTGCCTTTGACGCATATCAAAAAATTTATAGAGGCTTTTAACACTCGCGCTCATCTATGTCTTTAATTAACCCTTATATAGATAGGGATTAATACGTATGACATAGATCATCCTTGGTTTGATAAAAAGGGGGCAAACTGATCAGATCAAAAATAGCAGTGGTAAGTAACTAGCTTCAGTTTTTGATTTAAAGGGGAAAATATTTGAGCAATTTATCCATGCAGCCAGCGACATCAGAGGAAGTTGTCAGTATTGCGCCTTTGGGTTTGGATTCAGAGTTACCGCATAGAAAGATTATTAGAAGCTGGCTTGAGCCGATGGCGAAGAGTCAGACAACTAGAGCGGTTGTACTCTTGATGTTTGATGCGATGCTGTGGGTTGGCTTGATTGCTTCAACGGTTATGGTTGAGGATATATTTTTTAAAATCTTGCTTGGAATGATTGCAGGATTTGTGACGGGTCGAATATTCATCCTTGGGCATGATGCATGTCATCACAGCTTTACCCCTCATCGTGAACTAAATAAGATTTTGGGAAGAATTGCATTTTTACCTTCGCTCACACCCTATAGCCTTTGGGATGTAGGTCATAACGTGGTTCACCATGGTCAAACTAACTTAAAAGGTTTTGATTTTGTATGGGAGCCCCTCTCAAAGGAAGAGTACGACGCTTTATCACCAGCTAGAAAATTACTTGAGAAGATATATAGAAGTGGTTTTGGTCCTGGAGTGTACTATTTCATTGAAATCTGGTGGAAGAGAGAGTTTTTTCCCAATTCTAAAAATATGCCAGCAAAGCGCCCTATATTTTTAAAAGACAATTTACTGGTTAGTGGGTTTGCAATTATTTGGATTAGTTTATTGGTCATTGCAGCAGTTGCGACGCGGCAGTCAATTGTCGTTTCGGTATTTGCAGGATTTCTAGTTCCATTTTTATTTTGGAATGTCATGATTGGCTTTGTTGTGTATGTCCACCATACCCATACAAAAGTAGCTTGGTACGATAAAAAGTCGGAATGGTTACGAGCCCAGCCCTTTGTATCTACTACTGTGCACCTAACATTCCCGCTTGGATGGGGGTATTTAATGCATCAAATAATGGAGCATACTGCGCACCATGTAGATGCCAGCATTCCCCTCTATACATTAAGGTCTGCTCAAAATAAATTAGAAGAAATTTTGCCAGGCAGGATTATTTCTCAAAGATTCACCTTTAAGTGGTATTTCGAAACGGCGAAGCGTTGCAAGCTCTACGACTTTGCGAATAAAGCCTGGCTTGATTTTGACGGTCAAGAGACAGCAAAATCTGCAACGGTACAGCTTAAAAGCATTCAGGAATCTAAACCAACTTTAGCTGCAATTCCAGCAAATGCTTAATTTCTTAGGAGGGCAAAAAAATAAGTCCTCCATGATTTCGAAATGTATTGAGCATTTCAATCGCAAAAATTTACGCTCTGAGGTTGTATTGATTCTTTCATTAAAAATCATCATATTACTAGCGATATGGTGGATCTTCTTTAGGAATCACTCCGTTCCCATGGATTCCCAGGTCATACAAAATCAAATTCTATTTAAAACAATTTACCCCAGTTAATGGAGGGTTCTGTGATTAGTGAGCATCTTGTTGATTTATCGCGTTTACAGTTCGCTGTAACGGCGCTTTATCACTTCTTATTCGTTCCTTTAACTATTGGAATGGTCTGGCTCTTGGTCATTATGGAGGCCGCCTATGTCATGACTGGAAAAGTTATTTACAAAGACATGACTCGTTTTTGGGGGAAGTTGTTTGGAATAAATTTTGCCCTTGGTGTAACAACAGGTATTACGATGGAGTTCCAATTTGGAACAAATTGGGCGTATTACTCCCACTATGTTGGTGATGTCTTTGGCGCACCCCTTGCCATTGAAGGATTAATGGCTTTTTTCCTTGAGTCAACTTTTATCGGCCTTTTCTTTTTTGGATGGGATAGGCTATCGAAGCAACAACATCTCATGGTGACAATTTTAATGTCGATTGGGACTAACTTATCTGCATTGTGGATATTGATAGCAAATGGTTGGATGCAAAATCCTGTAGGTGCGGAGTTTAGTTTCATCACCATGCGTATGGAAATGACAGATTTTTGGGATGTCATATTTAATTCCGATGCACAGGCTAAATTTGTCCATACTGTCTCAGCTGGATATGTTACCGGCTCTATCTTCGTGATGGCGATCTCCTCATGGTATTTACTTAAAAAACAAAATATTGCCTTTGCTACTCGAAGTTTTCGCATAGCAGCTACATTTGGCTTTGCCTCTATTTGCTCTGTGATTGTTCTTGGCGATGAGTCGGGCTATACCGTTGGTGAAGCTCAAAAAACCAAAATGGCTGCGATTGAGGCAATGTGGGATACACAACCAGCCCCGGCAGGATTTAATTTAATAGCAATACCAAATCAAGTTGAAATGAAGAATGATTTTCAAATTGAAATACCTTGGGTAATGGGAATTATTGGCACGCGCTCATTAACTAAAGTGATTCCAGGGATAAAGGAGATTAAAGAGCAAAACCGCCTAAGGATTCTCTCCGGAATGAAAGCTCTAGCTTCATTAGATGCTTTACGAAATAATCCAAAAGATTTAAGCCCTCAAGCGGAGTTCGATCTACATAAAAAAGATCTCGGTTTTGGCTTGCTACTTAAAAAATATGTAACAAGATTGGATCAGGTAACCCCTGAAATTATTCAACAAGCTGTCAACGATACGATCCCTCGCGTTGCCCCAATATTTTGGTCTTTCCGGATCATGGTGGCATTAGGATTTTTGATGTTATTTCTCTTTACCGTCGCTGCATGGTATGCGAGTAGGGGCCCTGTTATCGATAAGACCTGGGTTTTAAAGCTGGCATTTTGGTGTTTGCCGGCGCCTTGGATTTCTGCAGAATTGGGTTGGTTCATTGCTGAATATGGGCGTCAACCATGGACTATCTATGGCGTTCTACCAACCCACTTATCAGTTTCCACATTAAGTGTTGGCAACCTCTATGGCTCTTTGGCTGGGTTTATAGGTTTTTATACGGTATTACTGGTTGTTGAGATGTACCTAATGATTAAGTTTGCAAAACAAGGTCCAGGAAGTTTGGGTACCGGCCGTTATGAAAACGAAGTAAAGCACTCTTAAAACAGCGGATAAAAAAATGTTTGATTATGCAACTTTAAAAGTGATTTGGTGGCTTCTAATCGGCGTCTTATTGGTGGGATTTGCCATTATGGATGGCCATGATATGGGCGTAGGTTTGCTTCTTCCATTTATTGGGAGAACTGATTTAGAGCGCCGTGTCATTATTAATACGGTAGGGCCGCATTGGGATGGGAACCAAGTCTGGTTTATTACAGGTGGTGGCGCTATTTTTGCAGCATGGCCATTGGTATATGCAACGGCATTTTCTGGATTTTACTGGGCAATGTTAGCGGTTCTTTGGGCCCTCTTTTTCCGGCCTGTTGGATTTGATTATCGAAGCAAAATTAACAATCCCACTTGGCGTAGTACATGGGACTGGGGACTATTCATCGGTGGTTTTGTACCCCCCATTATTTTTGGCGTTGCTTTTGGGAATTTATTACTCGGCGTCCCTTTTAGTTTTGATGTCTATCTTAATTCAACTTATAGCGGATCTTTTTGGGCTCTTCTCAGTCCGTTTGCCTTGTTATCGGGAGTGGTGTCTTTAGCGATGATTGCTTTTCATGGCGCTAATTATCTCGCTCACCGTACCGATGGAGTAATTGCAAATCGGGCAATTAAAGCTTCCTATATTTTTGGTGCCTTATTGTTGATCACCTTTACCTTGGCTGGTATTTGGGTGTGGAAGGCAATACCTGGTTACATAATTGATTCTGTTGTGGCAACGGATGGACTCCCCAATCCCCTGGGTAAATTAGTATCACGAGTTCCTGGTGGATGGTTGTCAAACTATCAACGCTATCCATTGACGATGATTCTTCCAATGTTGACCTACCTAGCTACGATCTTTGCATTGCTATTCCTTGCTAAGGGAAAAACATTGTTGGCGTTCATTGGATCTTCTTTTGCAATTATTGGTGTAATTGGTACGGCCGGCATCTCATTATTCCCGTTTGTAATGCCATCTTCTACAGATTTAAGTTCGAGCTTAACAGTATGGGATAGTACATCTAGCAGGCTCACTCTATCAATTATGTTTTGGGCAACGATGCTATTTATGCCATTAATCATTGTGTACACAAGCTGGGCATACAAAGTTATGTCTGGAAAAGTGACTGCTGCCTATATTAAAGAAAATGAACACGCGGCCTATTAGGAGAATGAAATGTGGTATTTCACATGGGTATTAGGAATCGGATTTGCTGTTTTCTTGGCGCTTTTAAATGCTCTATGGAGCGAGAATAAAGAGGAAATGGAAATTGCAAGAACTAGCAAAGATAGTAGTTAGAGTGCATGTTGATTAATTTCGTCGATAAGGTATTTAAGGATGAGCCAAGGACCTCAAGTTGGCCTCTACTGATCATTGCCATAGCAATTATGTTGCTACTGGTTGCATATCCACCTGTAGTCATAGGGGCGCAGGGTCGGGTGCAATATGTGCCACTATTACTCATACTTTGGTCAATGTCTGCTGGCTTTGTTAGGGGTATTGGATTTATTCCACATCAAGTATTGCTGCGCCTTCTGCTCTCAAAAATGGCTTGTTATTTCACGCTAGCCACCTTTATTGAAATCGTTTTGATTCATCGACTTACAAATTACTAATTTAATCATGGATGAGTCGATGATTGTAAAAACTCCCTTTGATCAAATTGGCGGCATCGAACGGCTTCGTGAGTTAGTCAATCATTTCTATGATTTGATGGAGCTCGAGGAGGAGTATTCTCATTTACGAAGTATTCATTCCGAGGATTTATCCAATTCCAGGGAAAGGTTGTATTTATTTTTAGCTGGCTGGTTAGGTGGGCCAGATCTGTATTCACCGGTTCATGGCCATCCAAGGCTTAGAGCTCGTCATCTTCCATTTGCAATTGGAATAAAGGAGCGGGATCAGTGGTTGACTTGTATGTTTCAGGCTTTAGATGATTTGGGAATTAAGGGCGACTTGGCCAAGCAACTTCATGAAGCATTTTTCAAAACCGGTGACTGGATGAGAAATCAACAAGATTAATTAAACCCTCATGTATTTGATGGACCTAAATTATCAATGCGTAATGCTTAAGAAGGAGATTTAAGTGAATTTTCTAAAAGCTCTGCTAAATCTATTTTTAGGATCAGGCCCTATTGCAATTCCTGAGAATGCGGTACTTGTGGATGTTAGATCCCCTGAGGAGTTATTAAGCAGTTCAATTGCAGGGGCAGTCAATATACCTTTGGCCGATATAACCGTGTTGTCTAATGTATTGTTACCTGAAAAAAACAGACCAATCGTTGTATTTTGCGCATCAGGCATGCGCTCTGCAGCAGCACGCACAAAACTTCTTTCCCTTGGTTATGAAAATGTCACAAATGGTGGTGGCATCCGCACCATGACTCTAAAAATTAAAAAGTAAGTTTCATTTTGTTGGAAGTGGAAAAAGTAACTTGCAATTCCGGTTACTCGCAATAGTTCTTAGCTAAATATTTTATAAATAAGACCTAGTGCAACCAAAAAAGTAAGCGCTGCAAAAATCTGCTGAAGATGGGCTCCATGAATATGTTTAACAAGTTTCTTGCCAATCAATAGTCCTATTGCTGATCCTGCAATAAACGGCATGGCTATAGCCCATTTCATGCCCCCTGATGCTATTGCTAAAAAAGCACTCCCCGTAGAGACAATGGTTAATACCCCCAAAGAGGTGGCAACTATGGATTTCATTGGTAAGTCTGTAAATTTTTTTAAGGCGGGCACTAAGATGAAGCCCCCGCCAACCCCAAGTAATCCCGAAAGAAAACCAGCTAATGCGCCAGAGAACATCAGTGATCTTGCGCAAGGCACGGTCCATATTAATTTCCCAATTGATTGATGGAGTTGGCAATGTGGTGGTCGGCGCTTATGCTTAATATTGCCCTTAAGTTCATGAACGGCATTCATGTAAGTGCGGAAGGCGACAAGCATTAAAACGATGCAGAACAAGAATATTAATGGCGTATTGGGAATTTTATGTGAAAGCCACAAACCTAAGGGCGATAAAGTTAAGCCAAAACATCCCATGAGGACTGCAGCCTTATAGCGAAGTATTTTTTCTTTGAAGCCTAAGATGGCGCCAAGCCCTGCAGATATAGCGACAGCAGTTAATCCAACTGGAGCAGCCTCATTTACCTCCAGTCCAAAGAAAAAGATCAGTAGTGGCACTGAGATTATTCCACCGCCAGCCCCAGTTAGGCCCATTAGAAGTCCGACAACTACCCCTAAGGAGGGTGCGATTAATAGGTGGATATCCATTGATTTATTATATATATAAATATAATATGATTAGGTAAATAATAAAATTGAACGGAGTTCTTAGTTGAAGCCAATAGTTAAAGGTTTTTTTGATAAGGATACATGGACAGTAACGTATGTAGTTTATGAATCAGTTGGTTCGCCAGCAATCATTATTGATCCCGTATTGAACTTCGATCAAAAATCTGGCCGTACCTCTAAGGGGTCGGCAGATGAGGTCATTAAATTTGTTAATGAGAATCAACTAAGGATAGAGTGGATTTTAGAAACGCATGCACATGCTGATCATCTGACTGCTGCCCCATATCTTCAGGAAAAGCTGGGTGGAAAAATTGCTATTGGAAAAAAAATACAAGAGGTGCAAAAGGTTTTTAAAAGTATTTTTAATCTTGAGGAGTCTTTTAAGGCAGATGGTTCCCAATTTGACATCTTGCTGAATGAAAATGAAGAAATTAAATTTGGCAACTTAAAATTTAAAGTAATTTTTGTACCTGGACACACTCCAGCTTGTGTTGCTTATGAAGTAGGTGATGCTATTTTTGTCGGTGATACGATTTTTATGCCAGATGTGGGAACGGCGCGATGTGATTTTCCCGGTGGAAATCCAACGGCTTTGTATCGCTCAATTCAAAAGATTTTGGATAGACCGGCTGAAACTAGGTTATTTATGTGTCATGACTATCCTCCAACTGATAGGCTAATTTCGTATGAAACAACTATTGGTCAACAAAGGGCTAAAAATATTCATATTCACGACGGAATTAGTGAAGCAGAATTTGTTGAGATGAGAACGGCGCGAGATAAAACTTTGGATATGCCGATGCTAATACTTCCTGCTATTCAAATTAACATTAGAGCGGGAGGAATGCCACCACAGGAAGATAATGGCAACTCTTATTTAAAGATCCCACTCAACGTATTGTGAGCATAAAAGCAATGGCAATAAACCCCCGAAAAATGGAAAAATCCCTTGCAAAAGCTTATAGCCTGACTAGGGCAATTGCAAATAAAAATCGCATGATTTTGCTGTGCCAACTTAGCGGCGGGGAAAAGAATGTGGGAGAGCTCGAGGAGGCGACGGGTATACGGCAGCCAACCTTATCTCAGCAAATAGGGGTGCTAAGAGAGGGGAAATTGATTTCTTCTAGGCGTGAAGGAAAAAATATTTATTATTCAATTAGCAATCTCGTTGCTTTGCAAATAATTGAATTGTTATATGCACATTACTGCAAACAATAAATTTAAAATAATTTTTAGCCCTCTAATTTAATGAGTATGAAAAAAATCGAGATAAAAAATGCATGGCAAGGAAATAGTGATTGCGAGGCTTGCACCATTCGTAGTTCGGTTTTATTCGCCGATCTAAATGAAGAAGATTTTTCTAAAATCCATGCGCCTATAGATGATTTAAGTTTTGAAGCAAACGCTGAGATTTATTTGCAGGGAGATGATGCTCAGTATGTTTATACCTTGCGCGAAGGATATATTAAGTTATTACATAGCAATCCTGATGGAACCTCGCGTATTGTTCGCCTGGTTAGGCCTGGGGATCTATTTGGGATGGAGTCATTGCTGAATGATTGCTATAAACATGCAGCTTTTGCGTTGACCAATGCTAGAGCCTGCAGGATTCCTAAAATTATTCTTACAGACTTGGGAGGGGAATCGCCTCGGTTACATCGCCAAATAGTAAAGAAATGGGGTGAGGCGCTTTCTCAGGCTGAGGCTTGGTTTTCAGAAATTAATACCGGAAGAATTGAAATTAGATTAGCAAGATTCTTTCTTCAATTGGCTAAAAAACGTGATGCATTTATTGTCGCTCCGCTTTTTAAACGTGAAGATATGGGTTTGATGATGGACGTTAAGTTCGAGACAATTAGTAGAGCTTTAGGATGGATGGCTGAGCAGGGATTAATTTCTAATGTGACAAAGCTCTCAATACAAATTCCAGATCTAGAGTCTCTTAAGGACTTTGCTAAGCGGGGTATGTAAAGAGGGTAAATTCAGCTGGTATTTACCTCTGGATAAGAGGCGCAGGTGAGGTCTTATTGAATTGGTTGAAGTTGTTGATCGATACCCATATTTCCAGGATGCCGTTATAGTTTTCAATTGGAAGCTTTGGGAATTATTGGAGCGTATTGATGAGATGTTTATTGACCATGGGGTTCAGAGATAGCCGTTGTCCCAATAATTTGCCCCATAGTATTTGTTGGCTCTTGACTCGATGGGGTGGATGAATTCATGATGAATTCTCACATGCATGCTTAAGATTGATAACCCCGCAAATACGGGGTGTTCTGTCTATCTATATGATTTTTCTTTTATTGCGCAATAAATTTTTAGTGCCGGTTAGTATAAGAATGGTTGTGGTATTCAAGTGGCTTTATAAAATTGGGTTTGTAGGGTTGGATTCGCTAGCAACATCATTGGCATCTTCGAGCATAGGGTTGCTGATGATTTTACTTGTAGGTTTATATGGGGGCGTACCCCCATACCCCATAGAACTTATATTTTGTATAGAGCCTCATTTCTAATCCAAAAATTAAAGTACTCCTCTACATTTAATAGCTCAACTGGAAAAAGTGTTTCCTCAAAGTCCGCACGAAAACGATGAAGCATTTCAATAAAACTCATGTTAGTCATGGTCTTGCCGTGGATGTTGCGTGAACCTTTATGTTGATGAATATAAATAAACATGGCCTCTGCATAGTCCAGCTGTTCTTGGGTTGCATCTGATGGCATGAGTAATACAGAGAGCTTGATCCATTGATCTCCCATCGTCTTAATGTGCTCCCCGCTAATACGCTTAAAGACATTGACACTTTGGCCAATATAGTAAATATGACCAGCGCTGTTAAATAGAAAATAAATAGCTGGCACTCTAGGTAAATCTCTTGCAACGCAATACAACAAGCGAGCATCAGGGCGAACAATGCCTTTTTTCTTAATTTCAGCAAGAGAAAAGTCCATCAGTTTCTTCTTGGGGATATTGCGAGTAGCGATCCCTCCAAGATGTAAATAGTATTTATCTTGTTTAGTCATCAAATAATATGGTGTGTTCATTTTTTATCCTGCAAGTTGTGAGTTAAGAAGTTGTTCAAATGCTGATCCGTCTTTACGTGTCAGGTTTGGCACATACCTTGAGTACGTTGTAAAAAGCATGCGTGTAGATGTATGGCCCATTTGCCTTGCAATCCACTCAGGACTCTCTCCCGAGGCAAGCCAAAGCGTCGCTGCCGTATGCCGTGTTTGATAGGGTCGTCGTCGCTTGATCTTGAGTTCATCTAGCAAGGGATGCCAAATGCGATTAGCAAAGTTGTGGCGATTAAACGGCAGTCCTTTAGGGGTGGTAAATACGTACTCAGACTTAAAGGACTCCGTATTTTTACGCTGTTGGTTAAGGGCTGAAATGACAGGGGTCGACAAGTCAATCGTGCGCTCAGATCCTGTGGTTTTCGTGGTATCTAGCTCACCACCAACCCAAGCCTGACTAATAGTTAGCTGCGCTCGCGCTAAATCAAGGCATTCCCAAGTAAGACCAAGTAATTCAGAGGTGCGCATACCAGTGAAAAAGGCAATAGTTAAGTAGGGCTTAAATTCCTCGGGAGCACCCTCGAGAATGCGACCAACCTCCATCAGTGAGAAGGGGTCAATCTTGGTTTTAGGAACCCTTAACGGCTTGATGCCCCGAAAGCCTGATACAAACTCATGGCGATCAGCTGCCTCAGTCAATATCTGGTTTAGGATATTCAAAATCCCATTAATCCGCGTTGCCGATAGGCTCTTTCCCTCATCATCTGCTTTGGCTAGAGCCCCGCGATAAGACAAGATATCTGCTTTAGTAATCTCGTGGACGCGTCTTCCGCGAAAGCGGGGCACTAGATGCTTAATCAAAATATCCTTCACCTTGCTCTGTGTAGAGCGCTTCCAATCCACCTCGCGCTCCGTAAACCAAAGATCTGAAAATTCAGAAAAACTTGGCATGCCATCAATGTTGACGATTGCTTGTTTGACTCCTGTTCGACTCATCACCTGAGCGGCAACTTGTGCTCCAGCAATTAACTCATCCGTTGTTGCCGGTGTAATTTTTGCCTGTACACCCTCAAATAAATCCGCACGCTTGCTATTGGGGAAATATTTGCGATAGGAGAATGTTTCCTCATCAATCTCTTTTTGAATAATCTTCATAATTGCCTCCAATTTGAAAATATTCGCTTTGCTTGGTTTGAGCTTCGTGAGCTCTTTGCACCGAATGCTGCGAAAGCGAAAATCAAAAAAGAGGGTGTTTGATTCGTTGCGTGTGCGAATGCTACCCATGGCAAACACCCCCATTAGCCATTGGAATTTCTATGGCAGTCTGTTTGAGGTAATCCGTTTGGATGGTTTCCCAGATATACATCACGCGTCTGGACCCTGGTAGCCGCACGTAGTGCGTTCCCTCTATGAATACACGATCTTTCAAGTATTCATTAATGTAGCGAGCCTTATATGGAATATGGGCTGCCAATTCTGCTGCTTTCATGTAAGTAGTCATTTTTAATTCCCGAAGTTAACGTTGATTGAAATACTTTATTACTGTAATACAACTATATTGTATATGAAACCATTAAATTTGTCAACATGTATGACAAATGAGACAATATAAAAACAACAAATAGTTCAAATAGGTGTTTTATGAAATTAGGCGGCGAAAGTAAGCAGTTGGCTGTAAGGGTTGAGGAGTCTTTTTTGGCGGCCATTGATCAGAAGCGTATTGAGTTATCCAAAGGTATGGGTTCTATACCCAGCCGTTCGGACATCGTTCGAATTGCGTTGGAGCAGTTTTTACAGATTGGCGCGGAAGGTAGGTAGCACTCGTCGATTCTTTTGCTCTATATCTAGAGGGAAGGAATTGTTATGGTGGTGTTCATGCATTACCAAAGAAGATATTTGAATGGGCCCAAAACTGTCCCAAAATGGGCCCAATTTGGGCCCGGGAGATTTTTTAGCTTATTCACAATGATTGAATGCAGTCAAAAAATTCTTCGATCCTATCGGTTGTTTTATAAAAGTTGCGCGTGTGAGCCTTGTAATAAAGCTATATATTGATTGGCTTGGCGGGACGCAATACCGTTGCGCGGGGTAAGTGCGTCAATAGGGTAAAATCTTCACTATAGGCTCGTAGCTCAGCTGGTTAGAGCACCACCTTGACATGGTGGGGGTCGTTGGTTCGAGTCCAATCGAGCCTACCAACGAATGAAGACCCGAAAAAAGCGCGGTTGCCCAAAAGCTCCCGCGCTTTCTTTTTGGGGATTTGTGTATCGGAAATATTGTTTAGTAAATTGATGGAGTCGTCATGCTTGTAGTTACTCTGCCCGATGGATCAAAACGTGAGTTTGAAACTTCCGTTCGTGTAATCGATGTTGCTCAAAGCATTGGTAGTGGCTTAGCAAAGGCTGCATTAGGTGGCATTGTTGACGGCAAGATGGTTGATGTTAGTCATTTGATTGAGCGGGACTCTCAGCTGGCTATCATTACCGATAAGAGTCCTGAAGCACTAGAAATCGTTCGCCACTCCACTGCGCATTTACTGGCTTATGCTGTTAAAGAGTTATTTCCCGATGCGCAAGTGACTATCGGACCGGTAATTGAAAACGGCTTCTATTATGATTTTTCTTATCACCGACCATTTACACCCGATGATTTAGTGGCGCTTGAAAAGAAGATGACTGAGCTCGCTAAAAAAGATGAGCCAGTTATGCGTAGCGTATTGCCGCGTGATGAGGCGGTAAAGTTTTTTAAAGATCAAGGCGAGCATTACAAGGCGGAAATTATTTCCAGCATTCCCCAAGATCAAGATGTATCTTTGTATGCCGAAGGCAAGTTCACCGACTTATGTCGCGGTCCGCACGTACCATCTACCGGGAAGTTAAAGGTATTTAAGCTCATGAAGCTTGCCGGTGCTTACTGGCGTGGCGATAGCAAGAATGAAATGTTGCAGCGTATCTACGGCACTGCCTGGCTAAAAAAAGAGGACCAAGACGCTTACCTGCATATGCTTGAAGAGGCTGAAAAGCGCGATCATCGTCGCCTGGGTAAGTTGCTCGATTTGTTTCATTTTCAGGAAGAGGCGCCTGGCCTGGTTTTTTGGCATCCAAAGGGATGGTCAATTTGGCAAGAGGTTGAGCAATATATGCGTCGCGTGTATCAACGCGAGGGCTATCAAGAAGTCAAAGCGCCACAGATTTTGGATCGCGGTCTTTGGGAAAAATCTGGTCACTGGGATAACTACAAAGAAAACATGTTCACGACAGAGTCGGAGAATCGCGCTTATGCGTTAAAGCCCATGAATTGCCCTGGACATGTTCAAATCTTTAATTCTGGATTGCATAGTTATCGTGAATTGCCGTTGCGCTACGGTGAGTTTGGTCAATGTCACCGCAATGAACCATCAGGTGCTTTGCACGGCCTGATGCGAGTGCGCGGATTTACACAAGATGACGGACATATTTTTTGCACAGAAGATCAAATTCAAGCGGAAGTTGCCGCCTTTGATAAAGCCGTGCGTGATGTTTATAAAGACTTTGGCTTTACTGAAGTTGCGGTCAAATTGGCTCTTCGTCCCGTAAAGCGCGTTGGCGACGATACGATTTGGGATAAAGCCGAAGAGGCGCTTCGCGGAGCGCTGACTGCATCCGGTCAAAGCTGGGAAGAATTACCGGGTGAGGGCGCTTTTTATGGTCCGAAGATCGAATATCACCTCAAAGACTCAATCGGACGTACTTGGCAGTGCGGTACCATTCAGGTGGACTTCTCAATGCCAGAGCGTTTAGGCGCTGAATATGTTACTGAAGACAATATTCGCAAGACTCCTGTGATGCTCCATAGAGCAATTGTGGGGTCTTTAGAGCGATTTATCGGCATTTTGATCGAAAATCACGCTGGAAACATGCCGGTTTGGCTTGCTCCGACCCAAGCTGTAGTCTTAAATATCTCCGATAATTCTGCTGCGTATGCACAACAAGTGCAGCAATTGCTGAAAAAACAAGGGTTTAGAGTCGAGTCTGATTTGCGAAATGAGAAAATTACGTATAAAATACGCGAGCACGCATTACAGAAGCTTCCATTTTTGCTCGTTGTTGGCGATAAAGAGTCTGAAAGTAATACGGTGGCCGTTCGTGCCCGTGGCGGAATCGATTTAGGTGTAATGCCTCTTGATGCTTTCGTTGCCCGACTCCAGCAGGATATATCCCAGAAAGTCGGACCCGAGCTTAGCTAGGGGTGGTACGGTGTTTATTGTTTTTTTTAAGGAATTAGAAGATCGCTACTGATAAATTGCAGCGCATAAACCGGGAAATTACTGCTCCTGAAGTGCGTCTGATTGGAATGGATGGTGAGCCCATCGGTGTAGTTAAGTTGAGTGAAGCCTTGGCTTTAGCGGAAGAGAAAGAGACCGATCTGGTTGAAATTGCTCCTACCGCTGTGCCACCTGTAGTCCGCATCATGGACTTCGGCAAATTCAAATACCAAGAAGCCAAACGTTTGCATGAAGCTAAGCTTAAGCAAAAAGTGATTCAGGTGAAGGAAGTGAAATTCCGTCCCGGCACGGATGATGGTGACTATGGTGTCAAGCTACGCAATCTAATCCGTTTTTTAGAAGATGGCGATAAGACAAAGATTACGCTGCGGTTTCGGGGTCGTGAAATGGCCCACCAAGAAATCGGAGTCAGAATGTTGGAGCGTTTGAAGTTGGACTTGATTGAGTATGGCCAAGTTGAACAGTTTCCAAAAATGGAAGGTCGCCAGATGGTGATGGTTCTGGCCCCCATTCGTAAGGCTAAGTAATAAGCTAGTCCGCAAGGTCTAGTTTGTTGTTTATGTAGGGAGGCGTCTTTGACGCCGGTTGTAAGAAGTGCCTCTAGGTACAGGAAGAGTGACCGTCGGTTACCACCTATGTTGCACATGCAGAAGAAGGGGTGCTTTATGCCCAAGATGAAGAGCAAGAGTAGCGCTAAAAAGCGCTTCACGGTTCGCGCAGGCGGAACGATTAAACGAGGTCAGGCTTTCAAACGCCATATCCTCACCAAGAAAACCACTAAGAGCAAGCGTCATTTACGTGGTACTACCGAAGTTGCGAAAGCTGACGTTAAGTCAATTCGCTCTATGCTTCCATACGCTTAACCTCAGACTAGATCAGGAGAAATAAATGCCAAGAGTCAAACGTGGGGTTACAGCAAGAGCCCGTCATAAGAAAATCACCGATGCCGCAACAGGTTATCGTGGACGTCGTAAAAACGTATTCCGTATTGCTAAGCAAGCAGTTATGCGTGCTGGTCAATATGCATATCGTGACCGTCGCAATAAGAAACGTGTATTCCGCGCTTTGTGGATTGCTCGTATTAATGCAGCAGTACGTGAGCATCAATTGACATATAGCGTATTCATGAATGGTATGAAGAAAGCTTCGATAGAACTCGATCGCAAAGTACTTTCCGACATGGCCATCAGAGACAAAGCAGCTTTTGCCGCTTTGGTTACTCGGATTAAATCCGTAGTAAGCGCTGCAGCTTAATTCTTAGTTAACAGAACTAAGCCGCAATGGTTTCACTCGACCACATTGTCGAGGATGCTAAACGTGATTTCCTCGGAGCTGCCGATGCGGCAGCTCTTGAGGACGCGAAAGCCAAGTATCTCGGTAAATCAGGTGTTCTGACTGAGCGTCTCAAAGCGCTTGGCGGAATGTCGCCTGACGAACGCAAGAGTGCTGGCGCACAAATCAATCAAGTAAAAACACAAGTAGAAGCTGCATTACAAGAGCGTCGCCAAGCTTTGGCTGATGCGGTGTTATTGCAACGCCTTGCTGCTGAATCTATTGATGTTTCATTACCAGGACGTGGTCAAGATGCAGGTAGTCTGCATCCCGTGATGCGTACTTGGGAACGCGTTGAGGAAATCTTCCGCTCTATTGGATTTGATGTGGCTGATGGCCCTGAAATTGAAACCGACTGGTTTAACTTTACCGCCTTAAATAGCCCAGAAAATCATCCTGCACGTTCTATGCAGGACACTTTTTATATTGACGGCAAAGATTCCGATGGGAAGCCTTTGTTGTTGCGTACACACACCAGCCCTATTCAGGTGCGTTATGCCAGTGAGCATGTTAAGAAATATGCTCATGCCGATGTGATGCCCCCAATCAAAGTGATTGCCCCTGGTCGCACCTATCGTGTTGATAGTGATGCAACGCACTCACCGATGTTCCATCAGGTTGAAGGTTTGTGGATTGCGGAAAGCGTTTCTTTCGCAGACCTCAAAGGCGTGTATACCGATTTCTTGAGAACCTTTTTTGAAACGAATGAATTGCAAGTTCGTTTCCGCCCCTCTTATTTCCCATTCACAGAGCCTTCTGCTGAAATTGATATGGCCTTTGGTAGCGGCAAGTTAGCCGGCCGTTGGTTAGAAATCTCGGGAGCAGGGCAAGTGCATCCAAATGTATTGCGCAATATGGGTATTGATCCAGAGCGCTATACCGGTTTTGCTTTTGGCTCAGGCTTAGAGCGTCTCACCATGTTGCGTTACGGCGTTGATGATTTACGCCTCTTCTTTGAAAACGATTTACGTTTCTTAGCGCAATTCCCTGCGTAAGCAGACATTCACTCAAATAATTTATGCAATTTTCTGAATCTTGGCTTCGCCAATATGTAAATCCCTCTATCGATAGCAGTGCCTTGGGCCATGCGATGACGATGGCTGGGCTAGAGGTAGAGGAACAGCATTCAGTTGCTCCAGCATTTACTAAGATTGTCGTTGCGCAAATTCTGTCGGCAGAGCAGCACCCCGATGCCGATCGTTTGCGTGTTTGTAAGGTGGATGCGGGTACAGGTGAAGAATTGCAAATTGTTTGCGGTGCTCCCAACGCGCGTGCTGGCATCAAGATTCCTTGTGCGATGGTTGGCGCCCAATTACCTCCCGCTGAAGTTGGTGGCAAACCTTTCATGATTAAGGTTGGCAAGTTGCGTGGCGTCGAAAGTCAGGGCATGTTGTGCTCTGGCCGTGAGCTTGGCTTAGGTGAAGATCATGAAGGTATTTTGGAGTTGCCTGCTGATGCCCCAATTGGCGAAGATATTCGCAAATATTTAGATTTAGATGATCAAATTTTTATCATCAAACTCACTCCAAATAAAGCAGACTGTCTCTCTTTAATGGGCATGGCCCGTGAAGTCTCTGCGATTACTGGTGCATCCTTATGCGCACCTCAATGGAGTGCTCCAACTGTATCGATTCTCGATAAGCTCCATGTTACTGTTGAAAACAAAGACCTTTGCGGTCGTTTTGCTGGTCGCGTCATTCGTGGTGTAAATCCAAAAGCAAAAACGCCCGAATGGATTGTGACGCGCTTGTTGCGCGCCGGCCAAAGAATTATTTCTCCATTAGTGGATTTATCCAATTATGTGATGTTGGAGATGGGTCAGCCAACCCATGTATTTGATATTGATAAATTATCCGGTGACTTATCTGTTCGCTGGGCAAAAGCGGGTGAGACCCTGGAACTTTTAAATGGTCAAACCGTTACTCCAGTTGAAGTTACCCAATCAGGCAAAGTATTAGAGGTAGGTGTAGTTGCTGATCACACTGGCCCAGTAGCACTTGCGGGAATTATGGGTGGCAATCATTGCGCCGTTACGGATGACACGACTAATGTGTATGTTGAGGCTGCTTATTGGTTGCCTTCTGCCATTCAAGGCCGTGCTCGTCGCTTTAATTTCAGTACCGATGCAGCACATCGTTTTGAACGTGGTGTAGACCCTCAAAACACTGCTCAATGCTTAGAATATTTATCGGCATTAATTGTTGAAGTCTGCGGTGGGGAAGTGGGTCCTATCGATGATCAAGTGTTGGCTTTGCCTGAGCGCAAGCCTGTCAGCATGCGCTTGGCTCGTGCCATAAAAGTCATTGGCATTCCGCTAACGAACGATATCGTTGCGGATGTATTTAAGCGTCTTGGCTTTGAATTCAAACAAGAGTCGGTTGATGTATTTATCGTCACACCCCCTAGTTATCGTTTTGATATTGAAATCGAAGAAGACTTGATTGAAGAAGTCGCGCGGATGTATGGCTTTGAAAACATTCCTGATGCCCCACCAGTCGCCTCATTAAAAATGAGTGCTAAAGCTGAAGCGAAGCGGGGCATTCATTTATTACGCCAGCGTTTTGCAATGCAAGGCTATCAAGAGGCGGTGAATTTTGGCTTTATTGATATTGAAAGCGAAAAACGTCTTGCTGGTGCAACTGAAAAAGATCTAATCGCCGTGGTTAATCCTATTGCTAGTCAATATGGCGTAATGCGTAGCAACCTATGGGGTGGTTTGTTGGGAAATCTCAAGGCCAATCTCAATCGCGGCGCTGCACGTGTGCGCTTATTTGAAACAGGCAGAGTCTTTAAACGAGATGAGAGTGTAAAAGAAGAGGCTGGAAAAGTGGCCGGCTTTTATCAACCTCAACGGATTGGTGGTTTGGCTTACGGCACCTTTGTACCTGAGCAATGGGCTTATGCAAATAGAGCGGTGGATTTCTTTGATGTGAAGGGTGATTTGGAGCGGGTGCTCGATCCTTTGCATTTCATCACAGAGTCAGCCACCCATCCCGCGTTGCATCCTGGACGCTGCGCCCAAGTACATTTAAAAACGCCATCTGGTTTGATGGATATCGGCTGGATTGGTGAACTGCATCCTGGTTTGCAACAAGCCTATGAATTGCCTCAAGCCCCAATCTTATTTGAATTAGATCTCGAGGCTATTCGCAGTTTAGGCCTGCCTCAACCAGAAGAGTTAAGTAAATTCCCTGCGGTTCAACGGGATTTAGCGGTAGTGGTAAAGCAGGATGTTTCAGCACAGTCTTTATTGGATGCCATGGCTTCTACCAAGCAAAATTTTGTACGCGCTATTGAGCTTTTTGATGAATTCAAGCCTAAGGCGGGCTCGAGTTCTATGGCCGATGATGAGAAGAGCTTGGCGTTCCGGGTTACATTATTAAATCCTCAGGAAACATTGCAAGATGCTCAAATCGAGCCAGTGATCGCTGCCCTATTGGCTGCCCTTGAGAAAAAATGTGCAGCTCGCCTACGCTAGGTATAGTATTGGAAAAAGATCAAAATTCGTATTAAGCAAAAGAATAGTTAGAAAATAGTCAGAAGAGAGCGCGAAAAGAGTACGTAATGGGTGAAATAAATACTAACGACACGGTAACCAAGAATGAGTTATCTGAGGCTCTCTTTGATCAAGTTGGCCTGAATAAGCGCGAAGCAAAAGATATGATTGATGCTTTTTTTGACCGTATCGGCCAATCTTTAGAGACAGGCGTTGAGGTCAAAATTTCTGGTTTTGGTAATTTTCAGCTTCGCAATAAGTCTGCTCGTCCAGGGCGTAATCCCAAAACTGGGCAGATGATTCCGATTGCCGCAAGACGGGTGGTAACTTTTCATGCGAGCCAAAAGCTAAAGGACGTGGTTGAGTCCCATGCTAGAGAAAACAACGCTTGATACGGGTTCGGCACTGCATAGTTCGCAGTTGCCCCCGATCCCCGCTAAACGCTATTTTACGATTGGTGAAGTAGCGGATTTATGCGGCGTACGGTCCCACGTTCTGCGTTATTGGGAGCAAGAGTTTTCACAATTAAGCCCTCAAAAACGCCGTGGTAATCGCCGTTATTACCAGCACCATGAAGTAGTGCTCATTCGTAAGATCAGAGCTTTGCTTTATGAAGAGGGGTTTACTATTAGCGGTGCCAGAAACCGTCTAGATGAAGTGCGTGGAGAATTGCGTCTACGCGATGAACTGCAGGCGGTTTTGCAGATTCTTTCCAAATAGTTGCTGATACAATTTTGTCTTTCGTCGGGGCGTAGCGCAGCCTGGTAGCGTACATGCATGGGGTGCATGTGGTCGGAGGTTCAAATCCTCTCGCCCCGACCAATAATATCCATCAATATCAATAACTTACAAATTTGTTTTTAGATTTGGTGGGGCTTTGCTGTCATTTTGATTCATCTTCTCTCTCATTTTGTCGATTTTTTGTGGGTTTTGATAGACAGAGAGCTGCCAACAAAAGTCATTGGCTTATAGGGATTGGGAAAAAGAAGGCATCAATACCTTCTTTTGGTTTTTTAAAATGAGTTCCTGGTTTGGTGGGGACGGTTTCAATCCAATTAACAAATCCCGCTGCCCGCTTTTCATCAATTAGCTTTGAAAAATTAACCTGTCCCGCATCTGGCTGCCCCTCTCTATTGCTCCAGAGTAGATCAAAGTATTGCTTATACGCATTCCAAAGACTGGGTCTATTGGTGTTGGCTCCACTCCATGGGGCTTCCCCAGATTTCTCATAAATGATGGTACCGGCCTGCCAGAGTTTTCCACTGCCGACATTGGGTGTATCCATATTTGAGGAGGTGACATAGAGCCTTCTTTCTTCCTCGTGTCCGGGTACATCCAGTACAACTAATTTATTGTGCATATCACGTGGAGTACCTGGATTAATTGCGATGCCAGATCGATCGAGAACCGGCCAAATTCTGGCAGCTTCCAGCGAATATATTCCAGGCTGAGTCTTAGGGTCGGCATTCGTTATTTTGCTAGGCCCATTTAAATGGGCATAAGTTCTACCTAGTCGACTTTTGTTAGCTTGGAATTGCCAAAGAAAACGCACTTCTAATTTGCCTGTGAATGGACTAGGGACTATTTCATTTGAAGTTTTATCTTCACTTTTTCCGCCAGCAAATCCATTTGCTACAAACTGCCAAAGATTATTAACAAAAGCACTTTCTTCGCCGATTTCAAAAATTAACACATCAATTGTGACGCTTCGGCCCTGTCTAAGTTGTTTGGCTGCATCGTAAATCACAACGTCATACCAGTTAATAACTCCGGGTGCATGTTGATTGGTGATGGGAGGGTTGATGTAGATTGGCCAAGGTTGAGTTTCTGAATTTGGTCCAGATCCCACGAATCCTATTCCCCTTCCGCCATAGAAGAGAACGGTGTACTTGCCTATATCGGCTGGCGTCAATTGAGTGCCGCTGGAATTGATACTTCCCCCATCTTTAAATCTTGAGCTGCCATTATTAAGCTCAACCGCGTCACCAAGCTGTTTAAAGTAGTTATAAAGAGTGGGGTTAGCCTCTGTAAATCTCAAGGCATTATTTGCTTTGCAAGTTAAGCCAACCGTCTGAAGATTTAATGAGCCATGAACAGTGAAAAATTGATCGATACCATTACTTAATTGGAAAACTTTGGCATGAGTTTCTGGTGCCTGCCAGATATTATTTCTTTTACCTATTTTGACGATGCTATTTTGAGGGGCATTAGGGGTTAGGCCTTGAATTTGTTTGACGTTGTTTCTACTGGCCCCGATCAACATTCTTTCTGTGCTCAGGTTTTGACAGGCGTTAACCATGCTTAGTGTTAGTCTGGCTGCGTCTCTATTTGTTGGTTGAATTGCTTTAGTCTGGAACTGAACGCCCCGATTGGGGTCAATACGACAAAAATAATCAGTATTCAGAAAACCCATATCCATATCAAGGTGGTATTGGCCATTATTAGATGCGCATTGATTTAAAGGTTCTATCCAGGGGTTCAGGGTTGGATTCTCAAGGCTTGTAGAGTTGTTATTTTGGCTCATTGTTGTGGCTGCGAGAACTGTTGAGGACAGGATCGCGCTTGCAGCTATTAGCAAGATATAAGCAGGGTGAATATTTAGTTTCATATGAATCGCGAGTTAGGTGGCCAGAGCTATGTACCTAAATTGTGCGCTACCTTCCAATAGGTGCTTGGTAAAAGTGGACTGTTATTGAGTCAAAGCTTAATCTACCTGAGTCTGCTTTGGCTCGGACTCTGTCATATAGATAACAGTAGGGCGACGGACTGCTTGAAGAATCTAAGCAGTCTAACGAGCACATTGTTGACCAGTTTTCTAGTTGTAACTCATTTAATTCATGGCGAATCATGACCTGTAACATTGGTTGTAAGCCTCATAAATCCTAGTTATGAGGCATCATGAATTGCCGCTTGGTTTTATTTATTATGCGCCACTGCATCCTGTTATCTCAATGCCCAAGCGCAAAATAGGTTGGCGGCATATGTGAACGAAAATTTGCATGGCAATACTCCAGGTGACTGAGGTTGCCAAGAGTGGATCAATTTCCCATCTTCGCTAGTGCGCTCTTGCTCCTGAGCGAATCATCGAGGCGGACGCTAAAAAGATGTAGGGTGAACGGCCATTTGTTATGGGTGGCTAATTGAGTATCCTGGCTTTCTAGGCCAATATATTAAGAGTATGGACCTGCCATGGCCCTATTAAATGGGGCTCTGCTGGATTTCGAGATGTTACTGGGGTAAGCGATTTTTTAATGCCCTGAACATATTTTTTATATACTAAATATGATATTTATAAACATTATGTTATTAAATAAATAATAAAAAGTATTAAATCACTATAAAACAGAGGTTTATATTAAAATATCCCTACATATTGATTATCAAATAAATCCATATATAATAACAGGCAGATAATGGGCTTTACCCATTGTTACAACCCTGTTATTCGGAGAAAAAAATATATGTCTTCTTATAAAGATCTTTTAGCCCAGCGTGAGCAGTTGGATAAACAAATTAAAGAAGCGATTCAGCGTGAAAAAGCTGATGGGATTGCAAAAGCAAAGTTGATTATTGAAGAATATGACCTAACTGCAGCCGACTTGTTTAGCCGTAAATCAGGCGTGCGTAATGCTAGTGGCAAAGTAGCCCCTAAGTATCGCAATCCTGCTACTGGTGAAACTTGGACTGGTCGTGGCAAGGCGCCAAAATGGATTGATGGTAGAGATCGCGCTAGCTTTTTGATCTAAGTTGCTGAATTGATTGAATGATTGAATGAAAAAAGGCCGTCACTGATGGCCTTTTTTCATTATGCTTTGCAGGATGTTGTTTTAAGAAAGCTTTCGAGAAAGAGCTTGTAGAAATGTGGACTCAAGACTCCCGGGAAAGATTTTTGAAGTTTGAGATGGGCCCGCCTCGGAAATGTCTGCGCAATAACTAATAATGATCGGGTTTTGGTGAAAGAGCTTCTTTTCGGGCGCTGTAGACATGTTTTCCGGTAACGGTTGGGTCAACTCTACGGCTTTTAAGTAGCAAATGTCAGGGTGGAGTCTAGAAAATACTTCAGATACTAGTATAGGAATACTCTGTGTATCCTTGTTTTTATTGAGATAATTCAATAAATGAGCCTGTTTGATTGGGGGTATATTGGCATCCAAATAGATTAAATCAGGAGCAAGAGAAACTGCCATCATTAGCCCCTCTAGGCCATCTTCGGTCACATCCATATCTACCTTCAATTGCCATGATTCGATGGATTCCATTAATTGAAGGCTATTTTCGATATTCTCAAATATCCCCATTGCCACACAGTTTTGCGTGCATTTTTGGCGCATGGCTTTTTTACGTCTTTGTAATTGCTGCTCTAGTGAGGTCGCTAGAATGCGTCGATGGCCGCCCCGTGTTTTCCATGCGACTAATTCACCTAATTCGACCATTTTTTGAACTGTACCGAGAGAAACCTGCAAAACTTTGGCGCTTTGTCTGGTGCTTAAGTATTCCATTTCGGGGGTGATTGCTTTCATATTTCCTTAATCTCGTTAATACATTTGAAGATTTAAAGAATAAAAAGTCTATTGATTTGAATCTGTCAGTAATTACTTAAAACAAAGTAGGAAAATTCCTACAAAACAAATAGCTTGGGTAGGGGGTTTCCCGTGTTTGGGGAAAAATCAGGGAAAGCCCTTCATCCATCTATGGTTACTCGTGTTAAATTAGTGCCTTGAAAGAGTATTTGCACAGATCAATTCGTTAACCGGTTAAGCCGTACGGCGGATGGTTTTAACCACAGTTTTTATTCGGGAAACCCGATGAAAGGTGAGCATCATGATGCAGGATCAAAGAGATAATTCCTATCTCTTCGGCGGAAACGCCCCCTACGTAGAGGAACTCTACGAATCCTACTTGCACGATCCAGCATCTGTTGCTGATCATTGGCGAGATTATTTCGATAACGTGAAACAGGCTCCAGCCGTAGACGGTTCTACTAGAACTGATATTGCTCATGGTCCGATTGTTGCCTCCTTCGCCGAACGTGCGAAACAAGGGCCAATCAGAACTGTTTCAGATTCGGCTGACTCAGAAATGGGGCGCAAGCGCGTCGCCGTACAGCAGTTAATTGCCGCTTACCGTAACGTCGGTAATCGCTGGGCCAATACTGACCCGTTGAAGCGCTCAGAGCGCCCAGACATTCCAGAATTAGATCCATCCTTCTATGGCTTTACAGATGGCGATATGGATATCGTCTTCAATACCAGCAACACATTCTTCGGCAAGTCAGAAATGACCTTGCGCGATTTGTTGCAAGCATTGCGCGAAACATACTGCGGCACCATCGGTGCTGAGTACATGTTTATTGCCGACCAGAAGATTAAGAAGTGGTGGCAAGAGAAATTAGAGTCGATTCGTTCGACTCCACGCTTTAATACAGAAGAAAAGCGTCAAGTACTTGACCGTGTTACTGCGGCTGAAGGCTTGGAGCGTTATTTGCAAGCCAAGTATGTTGGTCAAAAACGCTTCTCCCTTGAGGGTGGTGAAAGTTTCATCGCCTGTATGGATGAGTTGATTCGTGAGGCGGGTTCCAAAGGCGTTCAAGAGATCGTGATTGGTATGGCTCACCGTGGCCGCTTAAACGTTTTGGTAAACGTATTGGGCAAAATGCCAACGGACTTATTTGCCGAGTTTGAGCATAAAGGCCCAGAAACATTGCCAGCCGGCGACGTTAAATATCACCAAGGCTTCTCAAGTGATATTTCTACCCCAGCAGGTCCGGTACATTTGTCTTTGGCATTTAACCCGTCCCATTTAGAAATCGTTAACCCAGTAGTAGAGGGTTCTGCACGTGCTCGCATGGAGCGCCGTGGCGATTTGCTTGGTGAGCAAGTGCTACCAGTATTGGTGCATGGTGACGCGGCGATTGCGGGGCAGGGAGTAATGCAAGAAACCTTAGCAATGTCTGAGGTTCGTGGTTACTCTACTGGCGGCACGATTCATATCGTCATTAATAACCAAATTGGCTTCACCACATCCGATCCACGCGACTTACGTTCTAGCTTGTATTGCACAGACATCATGAAGGTTGTTGATGCTCCTGTGTTGCATGTGAACGGCGATGATCCTGAAGCGGTAGTGTTGGCAACTAAATTGGCTGTTGAGTTCCGTACTAAGTTCCACAAAGATGTTGCAGTTGATATTGTCTGTTTTAGAAAATTGGGACACAACGAGCAAGATACGCCTGCAATGACTCAGCCTTTGATGTACAAAATCATTGCTGCCCATCCTGGCACACGCAAGGTTTACGCTGACAAGTTAGAAGCTCAAGGTGTGTTGCCAGTTGGCACTGGCGATCTGATGGTGAAAGAGTATCGCGCCGCGATGGATGCTGGTAAGCAAACTTCTGATCCTGTATTGAGCAACTTCAAAGGTAAGTTCGCGGTAGATTGGTCACCTTTCTTGAATAAGAAATGGACTGATGAGTCTGATACTGCCATTCCACTAACAGAGTGGAAGCGTTTGGCTGAGAAGATTTCGACTATTCCTGAAGATTTCAAGGCGCATCCATTGGTTGAGAAGGTCTATCGTGACCGCGCAGCCATGGGTCGTGGCGAAGTGAATGTCGACTGGGGCATGGGAGAGCACATGGCTTTCGCGTCCCTAGTAGCTAGCGGCTACCCTGTGCGTTTATCCGGTGAGGATAGTGGCCGCGGTACTTTTACCCATCGTCATGCGGTCTTGCATAACCAAAATCGTGAGAAATGGGATACAGGTACTTATGTAGCCCTGCAGCACATCACTAAAGATCAAGCTCCATTCTTAGTTATTGATTCCATTCTTTCGGAAGAGGCGGTACTAGGTTTTGAGTATGGCTATGCCGCATCTGAACCAAATACTTTGACGATCTGGGAAGCTCAGTTCGGTGACTTTGCAAATGGTGCGCAAGTAGTGATCGATCAGTTCATCGCCTCTGGTGAAGTGAAGTGGGGTCGTGCTAACGGCTTGGTCATGATGTTGCCTCATGGTTACGAAGGTCAAGGGCCTGAGCATTCATCGGCGCGTTTAGAGCGTTTCATGCAGCTCTGTGCCGATACCAATATGCAAGTGATTCAGCCAACAACAGCTTCGCAAATCTTCCATGTTTTACGTCGTCAGATGATTCGTCAGTTCCGCAAACCGCTGATCTTGATGACTCCTAAGTCTTTGCTGCGTAATAAAGAAGCTGCATCACCATTGTCGGAGTTCACAAAAGGTGGTTTCCAAACCATCCTGCCAGAACGTGATGAGTCTATTGATCCTAAACAAGTTACGCGTTTAGTAATGTGTTCGGGTAAGGTGTACTTCGATTTAGCTAAAGCGCGTACCGAGAAGAAAGTTACTGACACGGCGATTATTCGTCTGGAACAGTTATATCCATTCCCGCACAAAGCATTGGCTGCCGAGTTGAAGAAATATCCAAAACTGGAAGAGGTTGTGTGGTGTCAGGATGAGCCGCAAAACCAAGGAGCTTGGTTCTTTGTTCAGCACAATATTTTGGAGAATATGGCTGATGGAACGAAGTTGGCATATGCCGGTCGCCCAGCGTCTGCCTCTCCAGCTTGTGGTTACGCGCATTTGCATCAAGAACAACAGAAGTCTCTTCTGACTGCGGCGTTTGCCAAACTTAAAGGTTATGTGATTACGAAATAATCGTGGTCATAACTCAACATAAATTATTAAATAGGATTAATCATGGCTATTTTTGAAGTTAAAGTTCCCCAACTCTCTGAGTCAGTAGCAGAAGCAACGATGTTGCAGTGGAAAAAGAAAGTCGGCGATGCCGTCGCTCAAGATGAAATCTTGATCGAAATTGAAACTGACAAAGTGGTGTTGGAAGTTCCAGCACCATCGGCTGGAGTTTTGACGGAAATCGTTGTTGCTGATGGTGGTACGGTTGTTGCTGAGCAATTGATCGCGAAGATTGACAGCGCCGCGGTTGCCGCAGCTGCTCCTGCCGCTGCTCCAGCACCTGTAGCTGCACCAGTTGCCGCCCCAGCTCCTGCCGCTGCTCCTGTAGCAAAATCTGGCGCTGCTGCTGCACCTTCAGCTACTAAATTGATGGCAGAAAACAACCTGAGCGCTGGTCAAGTTGCTGGCTCTGGTCGTGATGGCCGTATTACCAAGGGTGATGTGATCGGTGCTGTTGCTGGAGGCTCAAAAACTGTCGCGGCACCAACAGCTCCAATCCCAACTGGTAACCGTCCAGAAGAGCGCGTTCCAATGAGTCGTTTGCGTGCTCGTATTGCTGAGCGTTTGCTTGAGTCACAAGCAAACAATGCTATTTTGACAACATTCAATGAAGTCAACATGGGCCCTGTAATTGCTTTGCGCAACAAGTACAAAGATCAGTTTGAAAAAGCCCATGGCGTGAAATTGGGTTTCATGTCCTTCTTCGTAAAAGCTGCTACGCATGCTTTGAAAAAGTATCCATTGTTAAATGCTTCGGTTGATGGCAATGACATCATCTATCACGGTTACTTTGATATTGGTATCGCAGTAAGTTCACCACGTGGTTTAGTAGTTCCAATCTTGCGCGATGTAGACCAAATGAATTTGGCAGACATCGAGAAGAAAATTGCTGAGTTCGGCGTTAAAGCTCGCGAAGGTAAGTTGTCACTCGAAGACTTGACTGGCGGCACATTCTCCATCTCTAACGGCGGTGTATTTGGCTCCATGCTCTCCACACCAATCATCAATCCTCCACAGTCCGCTATCTTGGGAATTCATGCGACTAAAGAGCGTGCGGTAGTTGAGAACGGGCAAATCGTGATTCGTCCAATTAACTACCTCGCTTTGTCATACGATCACCGCATCATTGACGGACGCGAAGCTGTTCTCGGCTTGGTTGCTATGAAGGATGCCTTAGAAGATCCTTCACGTCTTCTCCTTGATCTGTAATAAGGAAAGAACATGAGCCAAACTTTTGACGTACTCGTAATTGGTGGTGGCCCTGGTGGCTACATCGCCGCAATTCGTGCAGCGCAACTCGGTTTTAAGGTTGCCTGTGCTGAATCCAATAGCTATGACGATCCAAAAGGTGAGCCACGTTTAGGTGGAACCTGTTTGAACGTGGGTTGTATTCCTTCTAAAGCCTTGTTGGCTTCTTCCGAAGAATTCGAGAAGATTAGCCATCACGCTGCTGACCATGGTATCAAGGTTGGTGCTGTGAGCATAGACTCTAAGAAGATGGTAGCTCGTAAGGACGATATCGTTACCAAGATGACTAGCGGTATTCAGTTTTTGTTCCGCAAGAACAAAATCACTTTATTAAAAGGTCATGCTTCTTTTGAAGGCAAGACAGCCGATGGCTATCAAGTCAAGATTGACGGTAAAGACAAAGAAACAGTGACTGCGAAAAACGTCATCATTGCTACGGGTTCTAAGGCGCGTCATCTGCCTGGTATTGCTGTTGATAATATTCTGATTTGCGATAACGAAGGTGCTCTTAAGTTTGATTCCACACCGAAGAAGCTTGGCGTGATTGGTGCGGGTGTCATTGGTTTGGAGTTGGGTTCTGTATGGCGTCGTGTCGGTTCTGAAGTCACTATTCTTGAAGCTATGCCATCTTTCTTGGGCGCATGTGATCAGGGTATTGCTAAGGAAGCGCAGAAGTTATTGAGCAAGCAAGGTTTAAGTATCAACACTGGCGTAAAAATTGGCGATGTAAAAGCTGATAAAAAAGGTGTAGTGGTTAATTACACTGATGCCGCTGGTAAAGCTGCCAAATTAGAGTGCGATCGTTTAATCGTTTCTGTTGGCCGTATTCCAAATACCGATAAATTGGGCCTGGACAAGATTGGCCTGAAAGTGGATGAACGTGGTTTCATTCCTATTGATGACCATACTTGTGCAACTTCAGCGCCTGGCGTTTATGCGGTAGGTGACGTTGTTCGTGGCCCGATGTTGGCGCACAAAGCAGAAGACGAGGGTGTGTTGGTTGCCGAGATCATTGCCGGTCAAAAACCGCATATCGATTACAACTGCATTCCTTGGGTTATCTATACCGATCCTGAAATTGCTTGGGTTGGAAAAACTGAAGAGCAGCTCAAAGCGGAAGGTCGTGCTTACAAAGCTGGTCAATTCCCATTTGCTGCAAATGGTCGCGCGTTAGGTATGGGTCGTTCTGATGGTTTCGTAAAAGTACTCGCTGATGCCAATACTGATGAAATCTTAGGCGTTCATATCATTGGACCAAATGCATCTGATTTAATCGCTGAAGCCGCTGTAGCAATGGAATTTAAAGCAGCAGCTGAGGATATTGCCCGTATCTGCCACCCACATCCTAGCTTGTCGGAAGTGGTTCGCGAAGCAGCATTAGTGACGGATAAACGTGCATTAAACATGTAATTGAAAGCATTAGAGTATTACCATCAAGAGTTAAAGGCGCGCGGGTATCAAACAGATCCCGCGCAGCTTGCTGCCATCGAGCGCTTGCAGGTCTGCGAAGACGAATGGACTGCCTATAAAAAAATCCGTAGCAGTGGGTTAAAAAAGAAATTATTCAAACCAACATTACCTCGTGGACTGTATTTATGGGGTGGGGTAGGGCGTGGCAAATCCTTTTTAATGGATTGCTTTTATGCAGCTTCGCCGCTTGAAAAAAAGATCCGCATTCACTTTCATGAATTTATGCGCGAAGTGCATCGAGAGTTGCACGAACTTTCAGGTCTGGCCGATCCATTAGATGTATTGTCTAAGCGCATTGCTAAGCGTTATCGCCTAATTTGTTTTGATGAGTTTCACATTAATGACATTGCTGATGCGATGATCTTATACCGCTTGCTCAGCGCTTTATTTGCTGATCGCGTGCAATTCGTAATGACTTCCAATTACCGTCCTGATCAACTTTATCCAAACGGATTGCATCGTGATCGCTTGATGCCTGCCATCAGATTGCTGGAAGAAAAGTTAGATGTCATGAACGTAGACGCGGGTAACGATTACCGTCGTGTGCAAATGGCGCAGGTTGAGGCTTACCTTACGCCATCCAATGATGAAACCCGTCATCGCCTGGAAGAAATGTTTCAGGGTTTGATTGGTAATCAAAAAGAAGTGCCAAATCCTGTGCTGCGCATTGAGTCTCGTGAGCTAAAACCCTTGCATATGGGTGATGGGGTGGTGTGGTTTGACTTTGCGACCCTGTGTTGTGGGCCACGCTCTCAAAATGATTATTTGGAAATCGCCAACCAGTTTC
>Ga0364873_10064_pt1 | contig 65925 bp, 60 predicted proteins | sample ExccelAu500001D3_2_FD_206928 | JGI IMG/M metagenome (GOLD analysis project Ga0364873, IMG submission 206928) | Enriched cells from Trout Bog Lake Hypolimnion, Wisconsin, USA - BchlTB.Aug07.5000.01.D3 | ecosystem: Environmental > Aquatic > Freshwater > Lake > Hypolimnion/Profundal zone | place... | reverse complement strand
AGCTGCCAGCCAGACAGGAATCGATTTTTGATAAGGCCTGGGATATATCCCGAGGTTATCGATTGAAGGGCGGTACTTCCCTTTCCAGGATATTTTTTCGCTTTTATTGAGGTTCAGCAGCAGATCGAGTTTCTCAGAAAACAGCTCTTCATAATCTTTCAAATCGTACCCAAACAATGGAAATGATTCAATGAATGCCCCCCTGCCTGCCATAATTTCTGCACGTCCTCCCGACAGCAGATACAATGTGGCAAATTCCTGGAACACACGAACCGGATCATCCGAACTGAGGACCGTCACAGTGCTGGTAAGCCTGATCTTTTTAGTAATCATTGCAGCTGCAGCTAAAATTACCGCCGGGGATGAAACTGCATAATCGGCACGATGGTGCTCACCAACCCCAAAAACATCAAGTTCCAACTCATCTGCCAGCCTTATCTCCTCCATGAGATCCTTGATTCGCTGACGGGCTTTCACTGAACTGCCGGATTGAGGTTCCGGATTCATATCGGCAAAAGTCATTAATCCAAATTCCATCCTGTTTGAGTATAGATGTTAGAAATCGCTGGCTTTATCCAGACTGGCCATTTGCTCATTTGTTAAAGTCAGCTTTGTAGCATGCAGAAGTTCACTCAATTGATGCTCACTCGTTGCACTGGCAATGGGTGCCGAAACCAGCGGTTTTTGCAATATCCAGGCGATAGCGATCTGAGATAGCGGGACATTTTGTTCCCTGGCAACCACATCCATTGCTGTCAAGATTCCAAATCCTCTGTCATTCAGGTATTTCTGTACACCTTGCCCGCGTTTACTCTTATCCAGGTCGTTAACACTCCTGTATTTCCCTGACAAGAAGCCACTTGCCAGAGAATAATAGGGGATCACCCCCAATGATTCATCGTGGACCAATTGTGAATATTCGGTTTCAAATTTTTGCCGGTCGTATAAATTATACAATGGCTGCAGACATACATATGGTGCGAGATGACCGGTCCGGGCAAAATCATTGGATGCCTTGATTCTCTCCGCGCTGAGATTTGAGGCCCCGATATATCTTACTTTTCCTCCTTTAACCAGTTCATTAAATGCGCTCATAGTTTCTTCTACAGGTGTTTCAGGATCATCCACATGTGATTGATACAGATCTATATAATCGGTTCCCAATCTTTTTAAGGAAGCTTCAATAGCCTGTTTCATATAATTGGCACTTAACCCCTTCTTCCCCTCTCCCATATCGATCCCGAGTTTGGTGGCGAGGATCACATCCTTCCTTTTCCCCGACTTCTTCAGCCATTTACCGATTATGGTTTCCGATTCTCCCCCCTTATTTCCGGGAGCCCACATCGAATATACATCAGCAGTATCAATAAAATTAAAACCTGCATCCAGAAATGAGTCCAGTATTTTAAAAGAGGCTGATTCATCCAGGGTCCAGCCAAATACATTGCCTCCAAATGCAAGCGGGGAAATCCATAAGTCGGAGCTCCCTAATTTTTTTCTATTTTCCATATTAATAACTTTTCGTGTTTGTATATGATTTTAAAGTTTCTACCAGCTTATCGGGAAATAGTCCTTCAGGAACTTTCCACACCAGTGTTTCCCTGTATTTGCACCGTCAATGAAAGGATCGCACACACGGGCTGCCCCGTCTACGATATCCAGGGGTGGCTGAAAATCATGAACCTGCTGTTTATGTGTGGCCAGGTCAGCAGGATCTTCATCGGTGACCCACCCGGTATCAACTGCATTCATATAGATCCCATCCTTGGCAAGATCACTGGCAGCGGTATGAGTCAGCATATTAAGTGAAGCTTTCGCCATGTTGGTATGCGGATGGCGGTCAGCTTTCTTGAAACTGTGAAACTTCCCCTCCATGGCCGAAACATTCACCACATGTTTCTTCCCCGTATAATCCTTTCGCATTAGTGTAGTGAGCCGATTGCAGAGCACAAACGGGGCGATGGAATTTACCAATTGTACTTCCACCATTTCGAGGGTTTCGATCTGACCAAGCTTCAACCTCCAGCTATTGGTTTTCCGTAAATCAACCTGCTGAAGATCTGCATCCAATTTTCCTTCCGGGAAAACCTCGCGCGTTTCAATCGCATTGTCAAAAGTATAAGGGACCTGCGAAAGTTGTGCAGAAGCCCGGATTCCTATACCCGGTGCCTGTCCTTTCCAGGAAACGGGCAATACACGTTGATTTTCAGGATCCTGGTTATTAAATTCGTCAATTTCCATTAAACATTGCCGGTGATGAGTGAGCAGCAGCTGCACCTCCTCAGAATGGTGATGAAACGGAAGGGCCTCATTACCCATTAAATGGGAATAGAAACCCGCTGGTCTTCGCACCGTTTGGGCTGCATTATTTATCAGAATATCAAGTCTTTCATACTTCCGCTCAACATACGAGGCAAAAAGCTCCACACTGGGAATGTGCCGAAGGTCAAGCCCATATATATGTAGGCGGTGTGCCCATACAGAAAAATCCTTTTCTTTTGCAAACCGGATGGCCGAGTCAGCGGGGAAGCGTGTAGTCGCGATAACCGTAGCTCCTGAACGGAGCATTATTAAGGTGGCATGATATCCTATTTTGAGCCGCGATCCGGTAATGAGTGCAACCTGACCGGTCATATCACAGGTCTGAAAACGCTTGGCATAATTTAGGTCGCCACACTCCTTACACATCGAGTCATAAAAATGATGAATCTCGGTATATAGCTTTTTGCAGACGTAACAATTCTGTTCAGAGACAAGATATCTGGTTTCATTGATAAGAACAGATTCAGGCAAGGCGATCTGAACTGGTGCTTCAAAAACTGCGGATGTCCGTGCACTTCGGATACTGGTGGCTGCACGTGCATTTCGGTTGTGCGTACTCTCTGCCTGCTTCCTTGCAACCTTAACACTCTTGTTCCTTTTATAAATCTCGGCCTTATCTGGCCGGGTAAGCTGACCCGCAGCTTTCATTAATCTAAGAAACTGATCCTGTGATAATTGAATGAGCTGATCGCCATTTTGAAGCAAATGTTCCAAAACCGAAATACAGCTATCGATATCTTCTCCTGTTATTTTATCCTGTTGTTCCGTCCTGTTCTCCATTAACTACTCGTTCATTTTAAAGGTGCAAAGATAAGGATTGGAACAGTTGTGCAGATCATTTTCTTCATCCATTGCTGCTGCCACTAGCCAATAACTTTATGTCTTTTACCTCCAGGATATTTTTGGAGTATCCGGTTAACGATGAATTAATCATAGCATTGGCCAAATCCTTCAGATTGATAACAAAATTCGGGGAGATCACCTCTATCAACGGAAAAAGCCAGGCAACATATTTGTAAGTCTTATAAAAAGTTTGCGAAGGTCTTAATGGTAAAAAAGGCTTTATTCCGGCAGGGCGGAAATTAAAAACCCTTTTAAATGGCAATTTCATCAAATCATTTTCTGTTTTACCTTTTACACGGGCCCACATGATTCGACCCTTCTCACTGCTATCGGTTCCGGCACCCGAAACGTAACAGAAAGTCATTCCCGGATTAAGTTTTGCAAGTATTGTAGCAAAATCTATGGTCAGGGTATAGGTTAACCGGGTATATTCTGCTTCATTTTTTCCTAGGGATGTGACACCAAGACAGAAATAACAGGCATTGTAGCCTGATAGCTGGTTATTGAGCGCTGAAATACCGGAGAAATCCGTAATGATGATTTCTGTCAGTTTGGGATGGATATAACCACAACTATGGCGTGTGATCACAAGTATCTTTTCTATTTCAGGGTGGTTCAGACTTTCGTAAAGTACCCCTTCTCCAACCATTCCGGTTGCACCAGTAATAATGACTTTAAGCTTATTCATTGTATTTTATTGCCTTAAAATATAAAAATTACCTCATCAGGCTTAACATCAGGCGGTCGAACATCCTGTCTGACAACAGCTTCTTCACAAATAAAATAATTTTTGCCCCGCCCCCAGTAGCATACCGGGTTTTTGGCCGTTTGCAGGATGCTGCCTTAACAATTGTTCGGGCAACTACGATCGGAAGTGAACCTTTTTGATCTGCCATTTCCATCATTTTTACATGTTTGGCTGCCAGAATTTGATAATCGGTGTTCCCCGAGACTTTCAGCAGGTTTTCCCTGGCAATGGTATTCCATTCTGTCAGGATGGCTCCTGGTTTAATAATAACCACATCGATGCCAAATTGTTTAAGTTCCATGCGCAGGCAATCACTCAAACCCTCCACCGCAAATTTTGTGGCATGGTACCACGATCCATGGGGCTCGCCTAAACTTCCCCCTATGGATGATATATTAATGATCCTACCGGAATGCTGTTTTCGCATTGCAGGAAGAACAAGCTGGGTCAACCGTGCCAATCCAAAAATATTGACCTCGAACTGGTACCTGGCTTCCGGAATTGGAACGTCCTCCAATGCACCGAATGATCCATATCCTGCATTATTGACCAAAATATCAATCCGGTTCTCCTTATCCAGGATCGTTTTGACTCCTGATACCATAGAAGCATCATCAGTGACATCCATTTCAAGGAGTTTAACACCTGCCTCCTTCAGATCCTTCATCTTCTCCAGCCTTCTGGATGCGCCATAAACGGTATATCCCTTTTGAACAAATAATTTTGCACTCTCTTTTCCAATCCCGGATGAGGCCCCTGTTACCAAAACTACTTTTACCATATTTGTTTTTATAATTGAAAGGATTACTTAAATTGATATCTATTTTGCAAGGTTACCCACTTTAATTTCCATTTGCAAACATTCATGTTCAGATTAATAAATAAGCCCTACCCTATTTATGGTATATAATATGCCTTAATTACGGGATTTCATAAGATCATTTTTCTTCTTATTTTCGCAAACATTAGTTAAGACAATTAGTTGAGCCGGGAACACTGGCAAATATTGAAAATATGAGTACATATTTTATAGAATATAGTTCACTTACAGAACAATAAAAGAGAAATGGGAAGTATTTTGGTAAATGGTAAGGTTCAGGAGGTGGAAGTGCCCATCTCTCTGATCGATTTGATAAAGAATAATAAGGTCGAACAGCCTGAAATGGTCTCTATTCAGGTAAATGGTGAATTTGTGGATCGCGATAGTTTTGAGACCACCCAAATAAACGCCAATGACGAAGTCGACTTTCTCTATTTCATGGGAGGAGGTTCCCGATGTTGAAACCCAAAGGGTTCACAACCAGGATAATTCACACCCCTTATGCCAGGGAAGATGCAAATCATGCGTTGCATCAACCCATTTACAGTAATGCAGCTTTTGATTTTGATTCGGCAGAACAAATGGAACTGGCTTTTCAAGGACGGTTACCTGTTCATGCCTATTCACGCATCACCAATCCGACGGTTGAGAATTTTGAACTGCGCATCAAGCAGATAACGGGTGCACTCAATGTAACTGCCCTAAGTTCGGGAATGGCAGCCGTTTCGAATGTAATATTTTTGCTTGCATCTGCTGGCACCAATATAATCGCATCCAGGCACCTTTTTGGAAACACGTATGTCTTTTTCGAATCAACTATTAAAGAGTTTGGTATTGAGACGAGGTTTTGCGATCTGACAAATCAGGACGAGGTTAAGGCAAATATTGACAGTAATACCGTTGCCATATTTGTAGAAACGATTACTAATCCTCAACTTGAGGTAGTTGATCTTAAAAGTCTTTCACAGACCGCGCATGAGCAAAATATCCCGCTGATTGCCGATTCAACGCTAACCCCTCCGAATGTATTCAATGCCAAAGAGTTTGGAGTGGATATTGACGTAATTTCAAGTACGAAATGTATTTCAGGTGGCGGTACCAGTATTGGCGGGCTAATTATTGACTATGGCACCTTCAGCTGGAGTAAATCGAAGAAGCTGGCCACACTTTCTAAAAAATTCGGACCTTATGCTTTCAATTACAAATTAAGGCGGGAGATTTTCCGCAATCTTGGTGCCTGTATGTCACCATTTGCGGCCTATCTTCAAAGTTTAGGGCTCGAAACTCTCCAGATGCGTTTTGAAAAGGCAGCAACAAACTGCCGGGAGCTTGCCGCCTTCCTGGAAACTATGCCAAAGGTCACTGCCGTTAACTATCCTGGCAAACAAGGTTCTGCATTTGAAGCGATCAGCAGGCAACAATTTGGCGACTATCCCGGAGCGATGCTTACGTTTGATTTTGCAACCAGGGAAGCTTGTTTCGCCTTTATGAATAATCTGGAGCTAATCAGGCGTGCAACAAATGTCTATGACAACAAAACCCTGATCCTCCATCCGGCTTCGACGATCTATTGCGATTTTGACCGGGAAACGCGTGAAGTCCTCCACGTGTTTGATACGACACTCAGGCTATCTCTTGGAATTGAAGACATTGAGGATTTAAAAAGTGACCTTATGCAGGCCTTAAATAAAATAGAATAAACGATGGATTTTACTGAAGATCAAATACAAAGATACAGCCGCCATATCCTGCTTCAGGATGTTGGGGTTGAAGGACAGGAAAAAATAAGTAAAGGGAAAGTACTGATTGTGGGTGCCGGTGGCTTGGGTGCCCCAGTGGCGCTTTATTTGGCAGCTGCCGGTGTCGGGACAATCGGAATTATCGATGGAGATGTCGTTGATCTGTCAAACCTTCAGCGGCAGGTGATCCATTTCACACCGGATGTGAACAAGGCTAAGGTGCTTTCTGCAAAAGAGAAAATAAACTTATTGAACCCGGATGTCAAGGTTATCACCTATTATGACCTTCTTACCGCAGCCAATGCATTGGAGATTATTAAAGATTATGATTTTGTAGTGGATGGAACCGATAATTTTCCGGTGAAATTTTTAATCAACGATGCCTGTGTAAATGCCGGAAAACCTTTCTCGCATGGTGGAATATTGCGCTTTGATGGACAGGCAATCACGGTCATACCAGGAAAAACCGCCTGTTACCGGTGCGTCTTTCATGCTCCTCCTCCTGCAAATGCCGTACCTACCTGTTCGCAGGCCGGAGTTTTGGGGGCCATTGCCGGAATTCTGGGAACCATACAAGCCACTGAAGTTTTAAAATATCTTACTGGCGTAGGTGATCTGCTAACCAACAGACTCCTGACATTCAATGCCAAAACAATGGAGTTTCGCAACATTAAGGTGAAACACAATCCGAAGTGTCAGGTGTGTGGCGATCATCCGACAATTACTGAACTGGTCGATTATGAACAGGCAACATGTGAAATTAAAAACAATCATTAAAAATGGGAAATACAGAATTAAATTCATTAATCCAGCCCAAAGATCAAAAAAAGCTTTCGATTATCAGTTTCAGTGGAGACTTTGACAAGCTGGTGGCAACTTTTACCCTGGCAACGGGTGCAGCCGCAGTCGGTTATGAGGTTAATATTTTCTTTACCTTCTGGGGCCTCGATGCCATTAAGCAGAAACAGGGACGCTCTTTTGTTGGAACTGGCTTCCTGCCAAAACTTTTTGGTTTTTTTATGGGAGGACTGAGAAGCGCACCCGTAAGCCGGCTTAACTTTTGCGGTATTAGCCCAAAGATATTCCGCTACCTGATGCGCAAGAAAAATGTAGCTACTCTGGAAGAGCTAGTCGAAGCTGCCAAAGCTCTGGAAGTTAATATGTATGCCTGCGAGATGGCTATGCATATCCTTGGCCTTCAGAAAAGTGACTTTATTCACGAAGTTAAGGACGTACTTGGAGTTGCAACGTTCCTTGACATTTCTGAAGGTGGAAGAACATTGTTCATTTAATGAACGAGAAATAACTTTGGCTTTGAGCAGCTGTCCACCGGCTTCCGGCATTTAGCAGTATCTGCCAAATACCGGCCAGCCGCAAGTTGCCGGCCGCCAATAGCCTTAAATTTTTAAATATTAAAACCAATTAATTCCATGTCCACTGTTAAATTAGATATTACCAAAGAGCATTGCCCGATGACTTTCGTAAAAACAAAAATCGCATTATCAAAACTACAAAAGGGCGATATCCTCGAAGTTTTGCTTGTTGAAGGTGAGCCGCTTCAAAATGTACCTAAAAGTTCGAGAGAACAGGGATATAAGGTTCTGGAGGTATCGCATGTTGAAGGGCAGGTACACAAAGTTTTGATTGAGAAATAATCCCAAACAAGATGCTTAGAATTCCGCAACAGATAATAGATCAGCTATTTGTGCATGCTCAAAACGGCTTGCCGGAAGAAGTATGTGGCTATCTTGCCGGCATCGACCACGACGTCACCAAACATTTTCCGCTCACAAACATCGATCACAGTTCCGAACATTTTTCTTTCGATCCTGCCGAACAGTTCCAGGTAGTGCGAGAGGTACGGAAAGCAGGCCAGGTAATCCTTGCCAACTACCATAGTCACCCCGAAACGCCGGCAAGGCCTTCTGTGGAGGACATCCGGCTTGCATATGACCCGGAGATCAGTTATGTCATAGTTTCGCTTGAGGCAGAAATGCCCGACATAAAATCGTTTAGGATCCGGAACGGTGAAGTTGAGAAGGAAGAGATTCAGATTGTCTGATCAATAATATAATCGTAAAGATATTCTGGGTGAGAATGGAACAGCCTGGGAATAAATATTAAGCGTAGTTGACTGATTAACAGGTACTCTTTCAAAATTGGAGTACCAGATATTTTTAGCATTAAACAAGTTTAAGATTGACAATCCTGCCTCACAGGCAATCTTCCCAACATCAAAACGGTAATTGGCAGCAATATCCACCCGATTATAGACCTGATAGTTGTAGTTAGGGTTAAGAATTGATCCGCTTGTCAAAGGAAAGCCAGATCCAAAAACATATATTGCCGAAAAATTAAATGGCTTGACATTGAATAATGTAGCTACCTTTACTTCGTGTCGCTGATCCTGGGGGGCCGGAAGATACTCACTCTTTGGAAAGTACGAAAAATTCTCCTCGGTTTTACTCAAGGTATATGAAATCCAGGCTGAATGTCCTTTGAAATCTTTTCTGACAAAGAAATCAATTCCGTAACTCCTCCCTCTACCATTATAAATCAAATTGTTATAATTCAAATCCTTGTTAATATACCGGGTTAATCCGTCGGTACTTTTGTAGTAGGTTTCAATACTCACGGTTAAATCATCCTGGTGGTATGAACCACCTGCAACCCAATGAACAGCTTTAAGAACAGGAATCTGCTTATTATCACAGGTTGTCCAAATATACCGGTAATTCCCCTGATTATCTATTACCGAACTCTTGGATATAAACTGATTATAAATCCCCCATGCGGCATTTAGTTTGGCAAATTCGCTAAGTCGGATACTTGCAGACAAACGTGGTTGAACATAAATCCTGTTAAGAGATAATGGAAGATCTGAACGTAAACCATATTTTATCTCTATTTCACCGGGTAGGGTGACATGGTCCTGCAAATATCCATTAACTCGCGTCATTTGAGACTTAAGGTTAGTTTGATTATAACCAAAAGAATCGATCCGTAATCCAACCTCATTTTGATCAAATCCAATCCCTGCCTCTAGCATATGGGACTGAGACAGTTTGAAAAAATTGTCGATACGTTCAGAATATTCACCTATTTTATTATAAATCTGGTCGTTATTTAATTGTTGAAATACATTTTTGGATCGCTCAATACTCTGGATATTCGATAAGTCCGTTTCGAGTGAAGACCATGATGTGGTGAAATTGGTAATATTTCCATTCTTCCAGGTACGACCATAAAAAGCAGAGGCACCGTATTGATAGTTATTTTCGGCATCGATTTTAAAAAGACCATTCAGACCGACATATGGATTAATAAGATATCTGAAGCGGTCCTGACTCCCCAGGTAACTGATATAAAAAAGCCCTCCATGGTTATTTCTTGCGGTATATCTGACATTAATATCCTGGTAATTATAATCAGGGAGCACGGTATAGTCAATTGCGGAGCTTGACACATTAACTGGTGTAATAACATTTTGATTATTTGCCGGAAGAACATCTTTCCCCTTGTACAAATTAAAATAAGTCTGCCGAAAAGAGACTAAAATTGAACTGTTTCTCCATAGTGGGACTTCAGCCATTCCATTCATAGTTACATTATTAATATTCAAGCTAAAAGAAGGTTTTACCATATTCGCGGTCTTTCCGGAAATATTAACAATACCTCCTATCCTACCCCCATGACCGGCATCATATCCCCCCTTTAACACTTCAATCTCTTTTGCAATTAAAGGATTTACGGCGTTGATTTCATCATTGAAACTTTTTAAACCCCATATCGTAAATCCATCGAACAGGATCTGGCTATGTCCTTCATATGAACCCCATATTATCAATCCATTTGATTGTTCACTGGAAGCCAGGATACCTGGCATGAGTCTTAATATGGTAAATACCGAATTATCCCCACTCCCAGGCAAATAATTAGCAATCTGATGATTAACCTTTATTACACCCGCTTTATTTCCAATATGAGTCGATTTGTCAAAAGATCGGTCCTTGATCACTATTTCCCTTAGTCCTATTACCGATGGGATTAAGTAAAAACGATGGTATATACCTGCAACTACAACAGTATCCAGAGGAAAGTATCCCAAATGAGATACGCGTATATGAAAAACACTATCAGTGGTACTTTGATAAGTAAAGCTCCCTTTAAGATCCGAAACTAGCATCCGGTAATTGACGTAAAGTTGGGAGAATGCCAGTGGTTCAGTGGAATTGGCCTCAGAGACCTGTCCGAGTAAGAGATAGTTGTGCAATACAACCTCTTTTTTTTCAGGAAGTATCAGAAATATATCTCCTTGTTTCCTGTAAATCAACGGGAACTTACTGATAATTGATCGGATCGCATCTTCCGGAGAAGCCCATTGATTGGTGATGGTCAAATTATACCGTGAAAGCAATTGATCGTCAAACGAAAACTGCAATCTGTATTTATCACGCAATTCAATTAGAATCTGATTCAATGGAGTATTAACAACAGCAATATCAATCTGTTGGGAAAAGCAGGATATTGCTGTCAAGTGAAAAAACAGGATAAAAACTATCAATCGTTGGTTCACGATCCATTTGGATTAATTAACCAGATATACGGTATCTGATTTTGCATCAAATTTAATCCCTAATGAGGTACAAACCAAATCGAGCACCTCTTTTCCCGACAATGATCTTGAAAAATTTCCTGTGTAAGTCAAACCTGGATTGGCCTTGAAATTAATTTTTATATTATATTGGCGTTCAATCTCCTGCAAAACTGTAACGATTGGAGAACTTGTAAAAACAAACATATTATCTCTCCAGGACTTAACAATTTTTGTGTTGACTTCCTGAGCAAAGCGTAAAAATCCATCTTTTGTAATAAAAGCTTTCTCATTAGGGTTCAATAATACCCGTTCATTTTTTCCTGCAGAAACCACCCTTACCTTGCCGGTAAAACAGGTTACACTATAATCATTATCCCTGGAATAAATATTAAAACTGGTTCCGAATACCGAAGTTTCACCTAATTTGGAAACTACTTTAAAACCTGGGCCCTTCTGTACTGTAAAAAAAGCCTCCCCATCAAGTGTTATGGCCCGCGCGACACTAAACCAATAGGGGTGATAACTTACAACAGACTGGGCATTCATTTCAACTTTTGAGTTATCGGGTAACAGATAGGTCAAATGTTGACCGGAGGGTACGTAAATCGTTCTGGTATATAGCCGAAGAAATCCGGTAACACTAAAAATTATTACAATGGAGGCCGCAGCAGCAACTCTGAACAAAAGATTGCGTGAAATAGCAAAGTGATGAATCTTTGGCTTATCCATTTGATGCAACAGATTTTCCCAGACTTTATTCTCAGAAACCGAATAATGGATCTCGATTTCCGGGAACTGGTTTAACTTGTCAGTTGAACTAAAATCTCTATGTAAATTTATTTTTTTCATTAATCTCCGATTGCCTTTCGTAAATATTCCAAGGCGTTTTTCATTCGTTTTTCAACTGCTTTAATGCTTAAGCCAAGGCTTTCAGCAATTTCAAAATATTTCATTCCCTCCATCCTGCTCAGGAGAAAAACGGTTCTTTGTTTTTCCGGCAGTCGTTCCAACGCTTTCTCATAATTCTTTAGCAACTCCTGATAATGCATCAAATCGTGAGGACTCTCTCCAAATTGCTCATCCACAACTTTTGCCTTATACTTCATTACTACATTGCGCTTTCGTAACTGAGAAATTAACAAGTCACCCGCAATTTTATAAAGAAGTGCCCTGGTATTGCTATTTACCAATTCGAAATTCTTTTCCCACAGCCTGATAAAAGTCTCCTGCGCTACATCAGTCGCCAGATCCTGATCACCTGACCGGTAGTAAACGTAGTTACGAACACCTGCAAAATGGGTATTAAATATATTTTTAAATTCTTCTCGCGTCAAAGTTTCAATTACTTAAATGTAGTACAAAACTACAAAAAGGTTTCAACTATTGATACCAGCTTCCGGTCAGATGTTCCGGAGATCAGAAGCTCCTCACCCAGTGAATATTATAAATTACTCCCGTATTTTGATCTCTTACTGCATGCTTTTGATTCTATCCAGATTATCCCAATTCAGGAATTATCATCTCTGATGGCAGAAAAATTTTTATCTACATTAATTCTGAAACGGTACGATTCCGGATGTTTTAAAGATCGCGTACTTATCCACGTATCCTGTAGGAACGCGTTAAAATAGTAGTTTATTAGCTTCAAATAAACTTTATTTGCAACCAATAAACGTTTATTTGAAAATAAAATCAATCCCGGAATGGCTGAAATGAATCCCAATACCAGATTATTTAAAATTAATAAAGCATGCATCAACACCTCTTTTAAACCATTCTCATGCAAAGAGATATACTCATGATGCGAGATTAAAATCTCCGTCTTGGTAAGTACTTTAATTTCAGTATCAGATCTGGACGAACCACCAGGATTATGCACCAAAGCCACGTTTTTTAAAACGACTATAACTCCTCCCAGGTCTTTAGCCCTGCGGCATAAATCGACATCTTCATAGTACATCCAGAATCTTTCATTCCATTTACCAATAGAATTGAAGCTCATTTTACTCATCATCATAACCGAGCCGGAAACCCAGTCAGGAAAAATAAAACGATCGTTCTGTAAAGGCTTAGCAATCAATTTGAAAGCTTTGGCCAAAGTAGTTGTCCAACCAAACAATGACAGGGGAGATGGGAAATCACCATATGGTCTGTCTTCTACTCCATTTGCCCTTAATTGTCTGCATGAGATGATTGAATTGGCTCGGCTGACCTTTGCCTGGTCGAGCATGGCCAACAGTGTCCTCTCTGAAACCATAGTGTCAGGATTTAAAAACAGAAGATATTTCCCATTGGAATTTGCAGCACCAAGGTTATTTCCATTTGCAAATCCGTAGTTCCCGGAATTCAAAATAAAATTGAACTGTGGAAATAAACCCCTGAATTCATTTAATTTTTCAACCTGTGACGAATTTTCGACTACAATCACCTCAAAAGAAAAATAGGTAGCTGGAATTGAGGCTAACGAATCAAGACATTGGGTAAGCATATCCCAACTTCGATAATTGACTACTATAATTGACAGGTCTTTCAAAATAAATCGTGCTTAAAGGATCTATAAAATGACAGTTTTAAATAATTTAAAGAATCGTAGTCAAACGATTCGATAAATCCTTGTTTCCCACTGTTATTTACTTACCGCTTCAAATGCTTTTTACCCTACCGGAAAGAAGAAATAAAACCGGCAATAAAACCTATCCTACGGGTTTTTTTAAAGATCAGGAATAGTTAAGTAATGTTTCCCAGGTTAGAACTGCTTTAAATAGTTTTGTTGATGAGGTCGATTCAATCGCTTCAACAGCAGAATTCAGAAAATCATTTCCAATATGAAGTTCAATTTCATCACCCCAATGGGTTTCAGCCAAAAACTCAAGTGAAAATCCTGTAAGCCGATGATTCTGATAATGCTTAAGTTTAAAGCAATCTGTGGCCCAATCGAGGTAACGCGTATTGTTGACATGAAGATTCTGGTCAATTTCATTGTATGCCACTTTTTTATTGAAGGCTACCTGCTCTGTTTGGGCGGTAAGTCTTTCGGGGAAATAGGCCAGTGACTTCCTCCCATTATTGAATGGCAAATCAATGCCGAGCATGGAAGGGCGCTGTGGACGAAGTGTCTGTGCCGCCAACAATAACCAACCTGATACAGCCCGAATGATTATCTGGTGATCCTTATCATAAACAATAAAATCACGCCTGAAAAAGAGTCCCTCACTCCCGCAGGGCCAGGTTTCGATCAGAATCGATTCGCCCCACCGCGGCATTCTGCCAATTTCAACAGTCAGCCTCGACAAAGCCCAGAACAATTCCCTTGAGATTAATGCATCATAACCAGCCCCAAGCTCCGCTGCATGGTTGGAAGCAACCTCCTGAAAAAATTGCATCAAGGCAGATGGCTTAGCATTTTGCTGAAAATCAACATTATATGATTTAATATCAAAATCTTCCTTCCAAATAGTTTCCATATAGTATTAATTTAAACACTATGAGTCCATGATAATCCCCATTTTCTTCATTAAAAAAGTGGCGTTCAGATTTTTACAAACCCCTTCCTGCAATTTGTAATCAATATTCATATTATCCTCTATTATCTGGATTTCAAAACAAAGGTTATGAATATTGTCCGGATAATCTTTGACCAGATCACCTAAAATAAGATCATGTGTGGCAATTAATCCAACAGACTGATATTTAGTGAGCTGTTCCAGAAGAGCCACCGATCCGACCTGCTTATCCTTCGAATTGGTCCCTTTTAGAATTTCATCAAGCAATATAAAGGTTCGCTGTCCGGTCTCAAGTTCCAAAATAATCTGTTTCAACCGTTTCAGTTCTGCATAAAAGAATGATTCTTTCCGGGCCAGTGAATCATTGGTGCGGATACTGCTATGCAAAACTACCGGACAAAATATAAATTTCGTGGCATATACCGAAGCTCCAAGCATAGCCATCACATAATTAGTTCCAACTGTTCGTAAAAAGGTACTTTTCCCCGACATATTTGCCCCCGTTATGATACAATACTGATTCCATCCATTAATCGAAATATCATTGGTTACACATTCATCTTTGGAGATAAGTGGATGACCCAGATTAATGGCTTCAAAAAGAAATTGGTCTTTTATTGGAACAGGATAAATAAATTCCGGGTTATTTGCTGCAAAATTGGCCAATGAAGCCAGTGCATCGATCTCTCCGATGGTTGCAAACCAACGCGGAATATCCTCACGATACTTTTCTTTCCATTTTTCCACTTCGGCCAACACATGGAGATTGAACAAAAAAAGTCCATTCAAAATAGTTGAAACCAGGATATTCAGGTTGGTATCCATCCAGCTTAATAACCGGAACAATTTCCTGATGATCTTTGAAGGTGGCTCAATCCCATCATGTGAAAGTTGTTGTGTCAATTCAACCAGGTAACTTGATTTGAAGCGGCCTTTTTCGACCAAAAGGAGAAACTGAGCATATTTTGAAATTGTTCCAACCTTCGAAGAGAGAAGAGACTGAACCCTGATTGTTTTCCGCGCATAGGCCGAAACAATTAGCAACTGTAAAACAACCATCATTATAGGGAGCTGAACAACTACTATTCCAAACAGAGACATTACAATCAATAAACTGGTAATCATGGGAAAGAGATATCTGAAGCTATTAAAGATTTGGCTTTGCAAAAGCTTGTTTTCACTATCCAGCCATTTACTCAACTCAATCCGATCCACTTCATTACTCTTTTGTCCATAGAAAACCAATTGCAACTGTAGCCGGAAATCAGGATCTTTAGATAATTCCACGATTGCCTTTTGTCTCTCTATGATATAATCCTTAAAATTAAATGCATCTTTAAGGTACTCTGCTAACCTGTTTTTGCCGAAAATGGTGACAGTCCGGTTTATCGCGTGGAACAGGGATTTCTTTCCAAACAGGTCCAAATCGTAAGTGTAACTATGGTCCGGATCGACATATTCATCACCCGGATCAAAAGGGGAAAAATCACCATTGATGCCTCTTATCTCATTCCTGAGTATCTGAATCAAACGGTCACAATACTCAATTTTCAGTTTTAAATAATGATCCAATACAGACAAAAACGCAAACAAGATTAGTGCAGCTATGGATCCATAGACAAAAACCAAATCGTTTACAATCAGAAAATTAAAAAATGAGATCAGCATTAAAAGGAAAGCCACAAGTCTTAATGCAGGCAAATAATACCTCTTTTTTGCCTGCTTATCCCGTTCCATTCCGGACGCTACAATGTGATCTTCATATTCCTGCAGGATTTGGGGCATTTCTACTAAGTGATTCTATGGTATTCTGCAAAGATAAAGAATTCCTGCTACACCGATTCGGGTTCAGACTGGGCAATTCTGTTTTTCTTATCCACAACTTTTACCACATATTGTTTAGGAGATATATTGCTGTAATAATCAGTAAACAGATAGGGTGTTTTAGAGATTTGAGGAACATGAGTAAAATTAGCCACCTTAACTCCATCGCGCCAGATTTCATAATGGTCAATTGCGGCATCACCGGCATAAGCTGTATGCCAGGTAATTACAGACTTTTCACCTTTGATCACCTCGACTTTTAGTTCCCTGGGAGCGGTAAGGTCCTGATATGGTTTCTGGAAATAGTTCGTTTTCCCACCTTTTGAATTTAATGCCAGAGTCTCGATTTTTCTTCTCTCCACCTCGCTTAAAGCCTCTGAAGTTACCTGGGCCCCGATCAAATTCTGTGTCAGCTGGCAATGCTGAGGCTCATCATTGATTTGTCCAATACCGATAATTGCGGTATGGATCCCCGGAGTAGACAACGAATACCTGATGAGTTCATGTGCCGGCAATTCGGGGCTGCTTACCTGAAGTACAACGTGGTCAGGTGTGTTTGACCATTCGGCTTTCTTGGTATACATTGCTCCATCTGCAAAAACCTTCATGGCAATAATCCCCATGTTTTTGGCCGCTGCCACAGGTATGACATTATACTGCATATTGAAGAAAAGCTTATCATTTGCATTGATAGCCACAAGCATTCCGTCGAGCAGGTTCTCAGTATCACGTTGAATCATTTCGATCATTACGGCTGCATCCTTATGTCCGGAGAACCCAATATGATGAATCAGCATTTCATGCTTTGGGTTCAGTCCCGTCCGGTTTGATCCGTCCCTTACATCCCGCAATGCCGCTAGTGCCCCAATGGTCTTTTCTTCAGGATTCGGATTATCATATCCTTCATAAAGGGCATCGACTTCACCCATACTATTAAGGGTATGAATCAGCACCATATCCAGGTAAGCATCAGGCGGATAAGTATCTATTCCATTCCCAAATACCTGTGTGAGAGTTCTTCGAACATCATCGATGGCTTTTGAGCCTGCCGGACCGTTTGTCCCGCCATGGACTTCTTTGCGGTCGTCTCCCCCTTTACCAAAACGAAGACCAGTTTTTGAAGTAACAAAAATTGCCTTTCTTTTTATTTGACTATAATTTGGCTGGCCCGGAACAAGGCCAAGTTGCCTGAAAGCCTTTCCATAATTTAGCTGACTTGGGCCATAGTAATTTGAAGTATCATAATAGTTGATTCCCAATTGGTAAGCCTTTAGGATTATTGCAACCGGATCTATTCCGGTGGGAGTCCATTGAATGGAAGCCTGTCCTCCCAAACCAAGGGTTGTTACATTGAAATCAATTTTCCCGAAACGTCTTTTTTCAAGGGTCTCCGGAATGGAACCGCTGCCTGCCTGCAGCATATATGGGACCATCGTTAATCCAACTGATGCCAAACAGGAGGTTTGTATAAACTTTCTGCGGGTCTGAGATAAAAGGATATTTTTTGCCATAATCTGGAATATTAACTACTTTGGATTTCCAAGAATAACGTATAAATATGAGGAATAGTTTAAAGTTATGGTTTCTAATCGGGCGACTAAGGACAGGTAACCTCAAAATAGGCTGTTCTGTAAAGGTAAAAAGAAAAGGGTATCTCAATTTTGACAGAGATACCCTTTTCTTTTTCGAACAGTTAGCAGTCGATTTATTCCAGCCCCCTACTTTTAAGTAGTGGTTCAATTGAAGGCTCCTTGCCTCTGAAATTTACATATAATTTCAGAGCCTCATCAGTTCCTCCACGTTCCAAGATATTGGTGCGGAATGATTTGGCTACTTTCGGATCAAAAATACTGCCGGCTTCCTTGAATGCCTCAAAGGTATCACAATCGAGTACCTGGGCCCATAAGTAGCTGTAATAACCACTGGAATACTCCCCTCCTCCCGAAAAAGTGTGGGCAAAATAGGTCGATTTATAACGGGGAATTATTTCAGGAATCAAACCCGCCTTTTCCATAGAGTTCTTTTCAAATCGCTCAACATCAATATCTCCGATTTTGGTAATTGTGTGGTAATCCATGTCGAGAATGGCCGCTGCCAGGTATTCAACAGTGGCAAAACCCTGATTAAACTTTCCTGCCTTTACAATCTTATCAACCAAAGACTGCGGTATGATCTCACCTGTTTTATAATGTTTTGCATAGATTTGGAGCACTTCAGGCTCTGATGCCCAATGTTCCATCACCTGGGAAGGAAGTTCAACGAAATCACGGGAAACACTTGTCCCGGAGATCTCCTGATAATGACATTTTGATAACAAACCGTGCAGACTATGGCCAAATTCATGGAAAACCGTTTCAACCTCATCGAAACTAAGCAAGGCGGGCAGATTTCCGGTTGGCTTGGAGAAATTGGTAGTTACCGAAACGATCGGACGGATATCATTTCCATCTTTATCAATATACTGATCCCGATAATTGGTCATCCATGCGCCCCCTTTTTTGGAAGCCCGATTATAGAAATCCATATATAAAATCCCCATTCCCGTACCATCTCCGTCTTTCACTTCATAAACTTCGCAATCGGAATGGTATAAAGGCATATTTTTCAGTGGTGTGAAGGTAAGGCTGTATAATTTATTGGCAACGGCAAAAGCACCTTCACGCACATTATTCAGTTCAAAATAGGGGCGGGTCTGTTCTTCATCAAGGTCGTATTTTTCCTTTCTGACTTTTTCGGAATAATACCACCAATCCCAGCTCTCCAGTTTAAAATGGCCACCCTCCTTTGCTATCATAGCCTGCATATCCTTTGACTCCTCTTTAGCTTTGTGAATAGCCGGAGTCCATACCTGATGAAGCAATTTATAGACATTAGCCGGTGTTTTGGCCATACAATCATCCAGAACATAAGCTGACCAGCTTTCAAAACCCATCAAATTAGCCTTTTGAAGCCGAAGGTTTACCAATTTATTGATAACTATTTTATTATCATGTTCATTATTATTGTTCCCCCGATTATACATCGCCTTATAGATCTTCTCGCGAAGAGTCCGGTTTTGGGCATAGGTAACAAATGGGATCCAGCTTGGCTTTTGAAGAGTGAAAACCCATTTTCCCTCCAATTTCAGCGCTTTGGCTTCTTCAGCCGCTGATGAAATCATGGACTGGGACAATCCCTTAAGATCTTCCTTCCTGTCAACCACCATTTGAAAGGCATTTGTCTCAGCCAGCATATTATCCCCAAACTTAAGATCAAGCAAAGCAAGTGCTTCATTTACCTTCTTTAACTGCAGTTTCTTATCGGCAGAGAGATTAGCACCTCCACGTACAAAATGTTTGTAGGTTTCTTCGAGTAATTTGGATTGCTCCTGATTGAGATGGAGCGAACTTCGGCAATCGTAAACGCCCTTTACCTTGGCAAAAAGTGGTTCATTCAGATTTACTTCATCGCTGTGTTGAGACAGCATTGGTGCCACCAAACGTGCAATCTCCTGGATTGAATCATTGGTCACAGCCTCCTTAAGGTTGGAGAAAACATGGTTCACGCGGCCCAACAATGAACCGCTCATATCGAGTGCTTCAATGGTATTGGCAAAACCGGGTACCTCGTGCGAATCGGTGATACTTTTAATCTCCGCATTATGCTGTTTGATCCCCTCCTCAAAGGCCGGTAAATAATGCTTATTCATAATTTTATCAAAAGGGGGAACTTCAAACGGGGTATTGTAAGCTTTTAAAAATGGATTCATTATCGTGTTATTTTTCACTTGTTGGGTACATGATGCCAATAAAAAAATGACGCCCAAAGATAATAGTAATTTCCCCATGCTTCCAGAGTTAGATGTAGATTGAATATTTCCAGGCAAAATTACGAAAACGATCACTATTCGTCTGTTTTAATAATATGACTTATTTCATGTTTGCAACCCTTTGGAAAGAAATTGGAATACAAGAGAAACCATTTCATTGCCTGAGTGACCATTACAACACCAATGGATCAATTGAAAATCAATTTATAAAGCATTAAAATACTCCTTCTGAACATCCCTTATCCGGGCTGGTGTTGGGTCTTAAATGGTTTACCAATGATTATAAGATATAGGATAGTTTAGCAGATGGATAATTATTTGTTGTTGTTTTTTGTTAAAAAGCAACCATTATCTTTGGAGCTAAAATATATCCCTTGAAAAATCAACTGCTTTCAAGTCATCTTAAGCTCCATTTGGTTGTTTTAATTTATGGATTTACGGCTATACTGGGAAAGTTGATCTCATTGCCGGCGGCTCAGCTGGTGTGGTACAGGATGTTGATCGCTTTAATCTCCTTTTATATCTTCCTGCACTGGAGAAAGACCAATCTTTCAATTGACCGAAAACATTTTTTTCAGTTATTTGGTATCGGGATGATTGTTGCCCTTCATTGGATCGCCTTTTTTGGAGCCATCAAAATCGCCAATGTTTCCGTCGCACTTGGATGCCTGGCAACAAGCACCCTATTCACCAGTTTGCTGGAGCCCTTTTTCTTCCATAAGCGGATCAATGCCGTGGAAGTGATTGTCGGATTGCTGATCATTCTGGGCCTCTACCTGATCTTCAGATTTGAAACCAGCTATTCTCTGGGTATCATTGTTGCCCTGGCTGCGGCATTTCTGGCCGGGTTATTCTCGGTTCTCAACAAAAAAATGGTTGTTCATCAAAAAGCATCGGTGATCAGTTTTTATGAAATGATGGGTGGGGTTTTCTGCATTACCATTTATCTGCTGGTAAGCGGATGCGGAAATAATCCGTTATCGATACCCACTCCCACTGATTTTATCTGTTTACTCGCCCTCGGCATAATCTGCACCGCTTATGCATTTGCGGTGCAGGTTAAAATTATGAAGCACCTATCTGCTTATATTGTTGCGCTGACCATTAATCTTGAACCGGTGTACGGGATTCTGATGGCTTACTTTTTGTTTGGTGAAACTGAACACATGACCGGTGGTTTCTATTTGGGAACGACAATCATCCTGCTGTCTGTTTTAGGATTTCCTCTATATCACTTTTACAGACGGAAAAAAGAAAGAAAGCAGTTGAATGGAATAATTTAAATCATAACTGTCCTGGGGAAAATCAAAGATTCTTTGCTATATTCAGAAGAACAACAAGTTATGACTGAGAAAGAAAATAAAAAATGAAAGTAAGATTCTTCGTTCCGAACGCAGTGAGGAATCTCATTCTTAAAAATAAATTAAATCTCAATAGGACTATTCGAACTCATTGATTACCCCTTTATCAAGCAGTGCAGGTTCAATATTGAGGTCGTTCTCCAGAAATTCATCCATCTCATCTTCTGAGGCAAATTCAGCAATGACTCCGTTATAGACTACAGTCCAATTAATTGATGATTGCAGAATCTTTAATCCTGGGAGTTCCGGGCTGAAATCCTTAACAGGAAAACCCTCCTTACCGCCATCTTCTGCTTCGATATCCTGTAGATACCTGGTGTAATAATCGCGGGCAGGAAACAATTCGTCCAAAACATCTTCTTCATCAGCCCGTTCATAATATTCTGTGACCGTAAGCCTGTAAACAAGCATTGCACCCATGCCATTCACATAAAGAATATCTGCAAATGGTTTGTCCGGGCGGTTTTCGAGTTCCTCAAATTCGAGACCTTCAACCTTGGCCAAAAACCTCGGGTGCTGGTTATGAAGAATAAACTCGGCCGGTTGGTCACCAGTTGCCATTATATCATTACAAATCAGGTATTTTGAAGTTTTCATAATCTCTTTAATATTTTTTGCAAGATAAAGAATTTTTAGGAGTTAAATCTTAACTCTTATCATTTAGGTATTTTTGCAGAATGAAGCCGAATGTCTACTTATTCAATCCAACCTGCGAACTTGCCGTTGCCAACAGTTCCGCGAATTTTATGGCTTCTGCAAATTTGCGCCGTTTTGAGGATGAATTAAGTACCCTGCCGGGAATCCTGGCCCAACCTAATGACCTGGTTATCGTTGACCGTCAGCCCCCACAACAGTTCAAAGATCAGCTTGAAAGTGCAGGGTTCCTCCCTCCTCTCTATCGTCCAATGGAAAATTTCCTTTCCGATCCGTCCTTTATGCCTGATGAGATTGGATTCCTGTTTCCGTGGGGCTGGAGCCCTTCCGCTCACAAATTGCTTCATCCATTCAAATCAGCCTGCTCTTTTGATTTCCTGAATTCACCTGTGGCCGATTGGCATGAGATTCACCGCGAACTTTACAGCCGGAGATCGTCGTTGGACATCCTCACCGGTATTATAACAAATAGCAACTTGTGCAATATATTAACATTAAATGATTTGCCTGAAATTTGCACCAATCATGATGACATTATCAGACTTCAGCAAAAATGGGGACAGGTGGTTGTAAAGGCCCCGTGGAGTGCATCAGGTCGTGGTTTACAGGTGTTGCGCCCAAATGAATACAATCAAACAAACAGGCAGGTGATATCCGGGATATTAAAACAGCAGGGTTATGTGGTTGCTGGTCCCTGGCATAATAAAGTATTTGATCTCTCATTTCAGTTCTTTTCATTCGGAAACGGGCGTATTGAATACAAGGGGTTAACTTCCTTTTCAACTGACCAAACCGGACACTATGTCAGCAACAATATTCAGGAGTTTCCCCCGGACCTTAATCCGGAAATTGAAGAGTTTTTGAAGCAAAATATTCCGGAAATAAAAAATGCACTTCATGATACTCTAAACAGAAGTAATTATTCTTCAGATTATTACGGCTGGATTGGAGCTGATGCTATGATATTCCGGTCTGATCAGGGAGACTTAAAATTCCATCCTTGCCTCGAAATCAACTGCCGGTTCACAATGGGAGCAGTCGCCTTAAGTCTTAGGGATCATCTGGCTTCCGGATCAACGGGCAAATTCCGGATCAGTCAAGGTACAGAGGGGCAATTCCAACAATTTTGCAGGGAGAAGGCGAAAAAAGAATCCATTATTGTTGAAAGCGGAAAAATAATTCATGGATTTTTGCCTCTTACACCCTATTTGCCAAATAGTCATTTTGGAGCGTTTATGAGCATCAGAAGTAACAATGGTAACCAAGGATGAATTAGAAAAAATAAAACCGTCGATTATCCCTGCCAACGATCAAAATAATGATTTTGCCATAGCTAATATTGAATTCGAAGTAACTGAGAAATAATTTAAAAAAGAATGGAAGAACTTACAAAAGCGGAAGAACGCATTATGCAAATATTCTGGAATCTCAAAAAAGCCTTTGTTAAAGATATTATCGGGCTACTTTAGTGATTCTCCTGCTTCACTGCTATCATTTATGGTCAAGGAAGAGAAATTAAGTAAGGAAGAGATCGAAGAACTTCGGGAAATTATTAATAAGATTGAATAAAAAATTCTATATTCCACTGATATGCAAAGGACAATAGCGAGTTCTGCATACGCATCCGACCCATATTCTAAAATCATTAACCATTATCCATTAACCATTATCCATTAACCATTAACCATTATCCAGATTCTTTTTCAAAGCCTCGAACATACTGTTATTGAATGGCATATAGGTATTATGAGCAGGTTTCTCCTCAATTTCAAAAATAATTTCTTCAATCCTGGGATCGTTTAATCCGATTCCGGTAACCCCTGAAATCTGTTTTTTTATGGCAAGATCTTCTGCCCCGTTTTCCCGCATTTGAATCACTTTACCGATCATTCCGATTGTGGCGCTGATGGGAAGCGGTTTTCCCGAGATTTCAAAAATCCGCTCAATCATCTCGTTAATCTGCTCCTCCTGACCATCTATACTATTTTTCTGCATATCCTGATTTTCTTAATTGAACATAAGTCAGTTCAGTTCCGCAACTGAAAATAGGGACTATTTTCCTATATTTGCGCTCTCTAAAATGATACTACAAAAGTAATGGAAATCTTAATCAGGAATAAAGTAATTGAGGCAATTAAAACCCTTTACGGACAGGATGTTGACGAAAATCAGGTGCAGGTCCAGACCACGAGGAAGGAGTTCACGGGTGACAAAACGGTGGTAGTTTTTCCGTTTCTGAGATTTTCAAAGAAGTCAGCAGAACAAACAGCCGAAGAGATCGGTAATATTTTGGTGAATACAATTGAAGTATTGTCGGAGTTTAATTTCGTCAAAGGTTTTCTCAACCTCGTCATTGACAAAGGCTACTGGATCAATCAGTTTAATACCGCTGCAGCGGAAGAAAAATACGGATTTAAAGCTCCGGATGAGCAATCAGAGCTGGTTATGATTGAATATTCCTCCCCCAACACAAACAAACCACTCCATCTTGGACATATCCGGAATAACCTTTTGGGCTATTCCGTCAGCGAAATCATGAAGGCAAATGGCAATAAAGTGGTAAAAACCAATATTGTCAACGACCGCGGAATTCATATCTGTAAGTCGATGCTGGCCTGGAAGAGACTTGGGAATGGCGAAACACCCGATTCTTCCGGGAAAAAGGGGGATCATTTGGTCGGTGAATACTACGTAAAATTTGATCAGCTGTATAAAAAAGAGATTGCAGATCTGATTGCCGGTGGTTTGAGTGAAGAGGCTGCAAAGGAACAGGCACCAATTATCAATGAAGCCCGTGAAATGCTTCGTCTATGGGAAGCCAATGATGCAGCAACGCGCGATCTCTGGCAGCGGATGAACAGCTGGGTCTATATCGGATTTGATGAAACTTACAAGACCCTGGGGGTAAATTTTGATAAGATCTATTACGAATCAGATACTTACACGGTAGGACGCGACGAGGTTCTGCGAGGTGTTAAAGAGGGAATCTTTGAACAGATGGATGACAGTTCAGTTTGGGCAAATCTCGAAAGCGATGGACTTGACCGCAAAATACTTCTCCGTTCAGACGGAACTTCAGTTTATATGACCCAGGATATTGGTACAGCTAAAATCCGATATAGCGATTTCCCGATTGACCATATGATCTATGTTGTTGGAAATGAGCAAATATACCACTTTCAGGTACTTTCTCTTTTACTTGACAAATTAGGTTATAAGTGGGGAAAGGATCTATATCATTTCTCCTACGGAATGGTTGAATTGCCCCAGGGGAGAATGAAATCGCGTGAAGGAACAGTGGTTGATGCCGATGACCTCGTAGCCGGCATGGTGGATGTTGCCCGCAAAGTCTCGGTAGAGCTTGGGAAACTCGATAATTACACCAATGAAGAAAAAGAGAGAATTTATCGGATGGTGGCCCTTGGTGCGCTAAAATATTTTATTCTGAAAGTAGATCCCAAAAAGACGATGCTCTTCAATCCTGAGGAATCGATTGATTTTAATGGGAATACAGGTCCATTTATCCAGTATACCTATGCCCGGATTCAGAGTGTTTTGCGAAAAGCTGCTGATGCCGGGATCGAAATTCCTGTGCAGACTCCGGAAATAGAACTGAACGATAAGGAAAGTGCATTAATCAAAATCCTGGTTACTTTCCCTGAAATTGTTAAGGAGGCAGGCCAGAATCACAGTCCTGCGCTGATTGCCAATTTTGTCTATGAACTGGTGAAAGAGTTTAACCAGTTTTACCACGATTTTACCATTATGAACGAACCCGATGAAGAGATTCGAAAATTCAGGTTGCTGCTTGCCAGAACCATCGGTCAAACGATTAAAAACGGGTTTTCACTATTGGGGATCGAGGTGCCGGAGAGAATGTAACACAATTCCAATTAGCTGAATAATTTGTTCGATTTTGAAATTTTTCTGAATTATTATAACTTTGAAATAAAAATGCCAGAGATCAGTACCTTTTATGGGATGGTCATTTTAATGAATTTTAAAGATCATGCACCTCCTCATTTCCATGTCTGGTATGGAGATTATAAGGCACTTATAACAATTAATGACGGTACTATTAAGGGTGAGATGCCACAAAGAGCCTTAAAAATGATTTTTGAGTGGCTGGAACTTCATAAAACTGAACTAATGGATGATTGGGAATTAGCTCAAAAAGGTGGAATACTAAGGAAAATTGAACCATTAAAATAGACACAAGCTATGTTTTTGGAAGTATCTAATGCAAACTATATCGGAGAATATAAGATTAACCTTACTTTTAATGATGGGAAATCTTTAATTGTTGATTTATCTGATCAGTTAGAGGGTGAAATTTTCAAACCACTTAAAGATTTAGCTTTTTTCAAATTGTTTTCGATAAAATACAATACAATAGAATGGAGTAATGGGGCTGATTTTGCACCAGAGTTTCTTCAGGAATTAGGTGAAAAGCAACATTTAATCGAAAAGTTATCTGCATAAAAGGAATTAAAATACAGTTTAAAGCGTGACTCTTTTAATCGAATCACCCTTTAAACTGTACCAAAATAATTTCTGCAAACTATTTCAGCTCCGAAAAGAAATCGTTCCCCTTGTCATCTACGATAATAAAAGCGGGGAAATTCTCAACATAAATTTCACGCACAGCCTCCATCCCAAGCTCTTCAAAATCAACGATTTTAACCGATTTTATGCTATCTTTTGCCAATATTGCTGCAGGGCCGCCGATTGATCCGAGATAGAAACCGCCATGCTTTTTACAGGCATCGGTTACTTGTTTGGAACGGTTACCTTTTGCAAGCATAATCATAGATCCGCCAAGTCCCTGAAAAAGATCCACATAACTGTCCATACGGCCGGCCGTTGTAGGACCAAAGCTTCCGGAAGCCATCCCCTTAGGTGTTTTGGCAGGACCGGCATAGTAAACCGGGTGTTTTTTGAAATATTCAGGCATTGGCTTACCTGCATCGATCATCTCCTTGATCTGAGCGTGGGCAATATCTCGGGCAACGATAAGTGTCCCTTTGAGATTCAAACGTGTTTTCACGGGATATTTGGAGAGCTCTTTGCGAATTTCATCCATTGGTTGGTCCAAATCGATATCCACTGCAGGTTGCATAAATGGCGCCTCCCTGGGAAGGAACTTAGCCGGATTTCGTTCAAGCTCTTCCAAAAATATACCATCTTCGGTAATCTTCCCCTTGATATTCCGGTCGGCGCTGCAGCTCACTCCAATACCCACGGGACACGAGGCCGCATGACGCGGAAGACGGATCACCCGCACATCGTGGACGAAGTATTTCCCTCCAAACTGTGCCCCGATTCCGCTTTCGCGGCAGATTCTGGTAATTTTCTCTTCCCATTCCAGATCCCTGAAAGCCTGCCCCCCTTCATTTCCTTCGGTAGGAAGGTGGTCCAGATAACCGGCAGATGCTTTTTTCACAGTTCCCAGGTTCGCTTCTGCCGAGGTGCCGCCAATGACTACTGCCAAATGGTACGGAGGACATGCTGAAGTTCCTAAATCCTTGATTTTTTCCCTGATAAATCTGGTCAGGTTTTCTTCGTTTAATAAAGACTTGGTCTGCTGATAGAGGAAGGTCTTATTCCCGGAGCCGCCCCCTTTGGTTACAAAAAGAAATTCGTAGCTGTTTCCCTCCGTGGCATAAAGATCAATCTGTGCCGGAAGGTTATTTCCCGTATTTTTCTCCTCAAACATCGTAAAAGGAACAACCTGTGAATAGCGAAGATTACGGTCCCGGTAAGTTTCATAAATCCCTTTTGACAGTGATTTGGCATCATCACCACCGGTCCAAACATTTTCACCCTTCTTACCTATCACAATTGCCGTTCCGGTATCCTGACAGGTGGGCAATTCCCCTTCTGCTGAAACAACCTGATTTAACAGCATTGTGTATGCGACAAAAATATCGTTGTCGCTTGCCTCCCCGTCTTTTAAAATGGTCGCCAATTTTTCAAGATGTGCCTCCCTGAGGAAGAACGAAACATCTGCAAAACCCTCTTTGGCCAGTAATTCGAGACCTTCAGGTGCCACCTTTAAAATCTTACGTCCATCGACTTCCAGAGTCGATACAAAATCTTTGGTGAGTAACCTGTACCTGGTGGTGTCTTTCCCGAGCGGGAAAGGCTTTTGATAAATAAATTCTGCCATGATAAATATATCTATATGATTTTTAATACAATAAGCGATTTATTTGAAAGCATTTATGTTGTTTAAATGCGTAACAAAAATAGGCAAAAAGTGTGAAAACACTCCCCGATTCCCATGAATTTAACGGCTTGATAACATTAAGAAAAGCATTCGGCAACTGGCGGCTGGCAGCTGCGTAACGAAAAATGGCACCCCAATTTAAGGCTTTATCCATAAAATACAATCAAGAGTTAAAAATCAAGCTTAATACAGGTTGCATTAACATTTTGAGAATATAAAAATTCACTTAATTGCAAAGAATAGAGTAGGTTGCCGGAAGCCTGCCGCCAGCCACCCAATTATCCTCCAATCAATTTCTTCAGCGGAATCCGGTCTTGTTCAGTATATTTTCCATCTTCAAAGGTAGCCACGAAATTTTTATTGATCTGGTAGAGCTGACTGTTAATCCGGTCCATTGGGTAGGTATTCTCCTCATCAAAATCCAAAAAATCGAATTCTGTAAAATTCAGTTCGCAAAGTGATAACTCATATTCATCGCTTTCCATGCTCATGTAAACCAGCGGCAAACCATGTGTGCGGCAAATTACAGGCCTGGATTTATAAATCCTACAACTGTGATCGACCAGAAACCGGCATTGGGCTTCATCTTTGGGAACTGCCAGCCCGGAAACTGATTCCAGATCCATTTCACTCCTGATGGCATAAAACTCGACCGGAAAGACTGAAATTGCCATACAGCACAGATCGCATCCTTTTTTGCAGTTAATATGCTTATCATGAACTTCTTCCAAAGTTTTACATAAAGAATCTATCTCTTTCCGTAACTTATAATATGGGGCAAAAGGGGCTTTTCCTGGTGAATTCATGTGCATCTTAATAACTTGCGCGCAAAGGTAGTTATTTACCGGAAACACCGACTTTAAAAGCTCCTAATCCGCATTTTGAACGAAAAGTTCGATATATTTGTATTTACTTACCCGAACATACTCAACATTAAATAGAATATTGCTTTATGAAAACAAGATTTTTGACCTTAGTAATTATACTTTGGGGGCTGATTACCAATGCACAGACAATTCCGACTATTGCATCCGGCAAAATTGAAAGAATTGAAAACTTTTCTTCCAGGTTTGTCGAGTCCCGAAATGTCGATGTATGGCTCCCTGACGGATACAATTCCAACAAAAAATACAGCGTGGTCTATATGCATGACGGGCAAATGCTTTTTGACAGCACTAAAACCTGGAACAGGAAAGAGTGGGGAGTCGATGAAACTTTTTCCCGCTTAATCAAAGAAGGAAAGATTAACCGTTGTATCGTTGTAGCAATCTGGAATACAGGATCAAACAGGATTTCCGAATACTTTCCTGACAAGGTTTTTTCCCAATTGGATAATAAGACCAAAACGACGTTCATGGAAAAATATACCAACGGGAAAACTGTTAACGGCGATAATTACCTGAAGTTTTTAGTCAATGAACTGAAACCATACATTGATCACCGATATTCAACTTATCCTGATAAGGATCATACTTTTATCATTGGTTCCAGCATGGGTGCGACGATCTCGCTTTATGCAATCAACGAATTTCCTGAAGTATTTGGCGGTGCAGCCTGTTTATCGACCGCCTGGCTTAGTTCGATCGAACCCAATTACGAAATTCCGGCTGCAACATTTGAATACCTCAGGCATAACCTTGCTTCCCCCTTCGGACATAAAATCTACATGGATTACGGAACGGGTGAAAGCGATAAAAACTATGAGTTAACCCAGTCATTCATTGACCTGATTGCCAAAGGTAAAGGATTTTGGGAATCAAACTACTTGTCCAAAGTATATGAAAAAGAGGTACACAATGAAGTTGCCTGGAGCAAACGGCTCAATATCCCCATTGAATTTTTATTGGGTAAATTACCCGACCAGAAAGCCTCTTCAGGAAAAATTGAGAAGTATGAAAATTTTCAGTCAAATTATGTACCGGAAAGAGATGTCGAAGTATGGTTGCCTGAAAATTATAAATCTTCGAAAAAGTACAATGTGCTATATATGCAAGACGGGCAAATGTTATTCGACCCATCAAATACCTGGACTAAAAGTTCGTGGGAGATAGATGACGTATTAAACAGGCTTTTGAAAGAGCGAAAAATAGAGAATGTAATCGTTATAGGGATTTCAAATAGAGGGATAAAAAGACATGCGGAATATTTTCCGCAAAAACCTTTCGAATCGTTAACTTCTGAACAACAGGATTTTGTCAGTAAATCACTCTTGAGTACCGGCAGGATATCAGAGGTTTTCAAGCCTGTATCAGACAACTATCTCAAATTCATAGTAACCGAACTTAAACCATTTATCGACAAAAAATATGCGGTTTACAAAGACCGGAAACACACCTTCATTGCAGGAAGCAGCATGGGGGGACTGATTTCAATGTATGCGATTTGCGAGTATCCGTTAGTTTTTGGGGGAGCAGCGTGTTTAAGTACACATTGGCCAGGTGTTTTTTCGATGGAGGGGAATCCGGTTCCCGATGCATTTATCACCTATTTAACTTCTCATTTGCCAGACCCAAAAAACCACAGAATCTACTTTGACTATGGAGACAAGACCCTGGATGCCATGTACCCTCCTCTTCAAAAGAGGGTTGATGAAGTGATAAAATCCAGGGGGTACACAGGAAAAAACTGGGAAACACTTTACTTTCCGGGCAAAGATCATACTGAAAAATCGTGGCATGAACGTCTCGAGATACCAATGCTTTTTCTCCTGGCTTCCAAAACCGAACAGAAATGAGAAAAATTGGCCGTTCATTTATCTTAATTATAAGCTTAATCTACTTTATGACAAACTTTTCCATCGGTTCAACGAATCAAAATGCTAAAGCTCATGAAAAGAGTATTCTGATTGCTATGGCTCAGATAATCTGCATTGATAATGACAGATCCGGAAATCTGGTCAGGATTGAGAATGCCATTATCGAGGCCAAACAGAAAAACGCCGATCTGGTTCTGTTTCCTGAATCCTGCCTGCTGGGATGGATTAACCCGGATGCCCACCAAAGAGCATGTCCGATTCCCGGCAAAGACAGCGAACTGATTTGCAATTTAGCAATGAAATACAAGATCCATATCTGCATTGGATTAGACGAGAAAGATGGAGATAAACTTTATGATTCAGCTGTCTTAATTGATGATAAGGGTTATATACTTTTGAAGCACAGGAAGATTAACGTGCTTCCTGAATTAATGACCCCACCCTACTCCGTTGGCGACGGAGTTCAGGCTGTTCAAACCAGATTTGGAACCATCGGAGTCATGATTTGTGCCGATTCATTTCGTGACAATTTGCTGGAAAGTATGAAAGAAAAGAAACCTGATCTGTTGCTTATCCCCTATGGCTGGGCAGCCCCTGAATCCGAGTGGCCCGCTCATGGTCATGAACTGCTTAAGGTGGTTCAAAACGCCGCAATTAAAGTTAATTGTCCTGTGATTGGGACTAACCTGATTGGTCAGGTATCCCACGGGCCCTGGACAGGCCAGATTTATGGTGGACAGAGTGTGGCCTTTGACCCGGAGAAGGATATTCTGACGGTAGGTAAAGACCGTGAAAAGGAAATCGTGATAATTAAATTAGAAGTACCCAATTAAAAATTCAAAAAATTAAAGCAGATAAAATGAAATATTATTGCATTTTTCTTTTCATAGGTTCAATTCTGCTTAACCAGTCCTGTTTATCAGATTATACCCAAAAAACCAGAGATGATGTGGGCTGGAACAGTGAAATCATATACCATGTATTCCAGCGAAGCTTTTACGATTCAAATGGCGATCGAAATGGCGACCTGAATGGGCTCACTCAAAAACTTGGCTATCTTAAAGAGTTAGGGGTGACTACGATATTATGTACACCACTTTATGAATCAGATTTCTATCATAATTATTTCGCCAAAAATTATGACAAAATCGACTCAAAATATGGCACCATGGATGACTATCTGGCTATGATAAAAGCAGTCCATCGAAACGGAATGAAATTCATTATGGATATGGAAACTCAATATGCTCAAAATGGGAATAAATGGTTTGATGATTCCTACAAAAATCCTCGTTCGGCCTATTCTGAATTTATTTATTACAGCGATTCGTTAAACCAGCATCCTGATCAGTTTTACGTACCATCGGGCTCTGATTTGGTTTTTTTCAGGGGATGGCCCGATATAAAATCAAATATTGTATATCTTAATCTGAACAATAAAAAGGTCAGGGATTGGACAAAAACTTTCTACGCCCACTGGGTCGATCCCAACAACGATGGGAATTTCGATGATGGAGTTGATGGTTTTCGTATTGACCATATGATGGATAACCTGGATAATAAAGGGACATTTACCAACATGTTTGTTAACTTCTGGGAACCGGTTTTCAAGTACTGTAAAGCGATAAATCCCAAACTATTTGTAGTCGGGGAACAATCGAACTGGGCCGAATATGGTGAGGATATGATTGTTAAAAGTGGCATTGACGCGAGCTTCGGATTTCCGATCCATTTTGCAATCGCGGGAACTCCCTCATATTTTATCGGCAAGTCAGCCGATTCAACTTTGAAAAATGACCTTAATGCAAATAATATTGGAAAACAGGTAGAACAAACTTTGACAAAAATTCCTAAGGGGAAGTACTTCATCAATTTTCTTGAGAACCACGATACCCAAAGATTTGCAACAGCCGTTAAAGATGACAAAAGGAAAATAGAATGTGGTGCAATTTTAAATATTTTATTACCTGGAATTCCTTCAATCTATTACGGACAGGAATTAGGAGTTACCGGGCAGATAGGTGAATGGGGCTATGATGTTAACCATATACCTGTACGAGAAGCCTTTCCATGGACTCCAAATCCGGATGATTCCGGAACGGCTGTATTTTATAAAGATTCAGGGCCATGGTGGGATAAATCGTATTTTAAAACAGGTGCCTCAGCAAGACTCGCCTTATCGGTTCAGCAAAAAGATCCTGCATCTTTATGGAATTTGTATCACCGTCTTATTCATTTCCGCAGAGCGAATAAAGCAATCATGGAGGGTAATTTCATTCAATTACCAACCGTCTCACAAGATATTTTAGCCTTTTCAAGAGAAAAAAATGGTGAAAAAGTTTTGGTCATGATGAATCTTTCCGGGCAATTGCTAAAAACCAGATTGCCTTCATTAAAAAAGTTTCAGTTTCAGAACAACATCACTATTAGTGCCGACAGCCTTTTGTTTCAGCCTTTCGGTTATGCAATCTGGCAGGAGTAAAACCCCGGATTCAAGTATTACCCAGAACAATGCTATGGTATTGGAAATAAACAAGTATCAGTATTTACTTAAAGGAATTACTTTGTTTTGGATATTTTTGATCTCACTTTTGGTTAAGGCTCAGCCAATTCCTAAAGTGGAAAAATACCGGCTTCTGCCTTTCGGAAGTATCAAACCATCGGGCTGGATTAAAGACCAGATGCAAAAGGACATGGCCGGTTTTGTCGGGAATCTGGATCAGTTGGTACCCGAATTAATGAAAGAGCCGATATATGATTCCGGCCGATTGCACAAACAAAGTAAAGCCAGAGATCTGGGAAATCTAAAATCAGGGGATGCAGCAGGTGAAGAACAATACAAATGGTGGAATTCAGAAACCCAGTCGAACTGGTGGGACGGCTATATCCGAAATGCCTTGCTTTTAGATGATAAGAAGGCGGTTGAAAAGGTAAAGAACTATGTTGATCACATTTTGGCCTCACAGGATGAAGACGGTTATCTTGGAATTTACGATAAGGAAATGCGTTACAAATTTTCATCCGAGAATGGAGAACTTTGGTCTAAGACTACCCTTTACCGCGGATTGCTGGCTTATTATGAATATACTCATGAAGATAAAGTTTGGAAAGCGCTGATTCGGGCTGTCGATAATGTGATGGAGAATTATCCGGTAAATCAGTCTCAGCCATTCTTTGCCGGAAATTTTTTTTCTGGTGGAGTTGCTCACGGACTTACTTTTACCGATGTGCTTGACCGGTTGTATCAACTCACGGGCAAAAAAAAATATTGGGATTACGCCACATTTTTATATCTCAATTTCTCGGAAAACAACTCATCAGAAAAGGATGCCCAGCTTGCTAATATTTTAGACCCCGGCTACAGGTTGAAATCTCATGGGGCACATACCTACGAACATCTTCGTTCGCTGATTGTTGCTGCATTTGCCTCTGGTAATCCTGATATCCAGAAGGCGCTGAAAATATATATCGAAAGAATTGGAAATTGCACAACTCCCTCGGGAGGTGCAATTGGTGATGAATGGATTGGTGGCAGAACGGCCAATTCGACTTCTACAGGCTACGAATATTGTTCTCTTCATGAGCTAATGAACAGCTATTCAGTAATATTTCAGAAAGATGGCAGCCTGAAGGCAGCCGAAGAAATTGAAACAATTTTCTATAATGCGGCCCAGGGGAGCCGGAATCCTAATCATTCCTGCATCGCATATCTGAAGACAGACAATTCTTTTGAAATGATGGGAACGAGAAATGGGGAAGTTGAGCCGGAACAGAACCAAACACGTTATAAATATTCTCCTGTTCATCAGGATGTTGCTGTTTGTTGTGTCCCTAATGCAGGACGGATTACACCATATTTTTTGCAATCCTGCTGGCTGAAGGAAGAAGAAAATTCACTGGTAGCAGCCGCGTTAAGTCCTAATATTCTGCAAACAACAGTTAAAAATATTCCAGTAAAAATAGAAGAGATTACAAATTATCCTTTTGATAATCAATTTATTTTCAAAATTAAAACTGAGGCACCGGTCCATTTTAAGCTCAAAATCAGAAAGCCTGCATGGGCAACATCGGTGAAGACCGGTGAAAAATATCGGATGGAAAAAGGACTTATTGTTATAGAAAGGACATTTTACAAAAATGAGCAGGTCAAACTGGAATTCTTAACTGGTGTGCGGATCCTGGAGGATTTGAATCACGAAAAGTATTTCGCTTATGGAGCACTAATTTATGCCAAATCCATCGCGGCCAGCTTACAAAAGGGCAAAGCCTATGCCCCCGGGTTTGAAGATTTAAGGTATGCTCCCATAGAAACTGCCCGGTTTGAATTTTTAAACAATCATGATGCACAATTTGAAAATGGGAAGATTCAGGTAACCCTGAAAAACAAAGAGACTCAAAAATCCGAGCGAATTGAGCTGGTTCCCTTAGCCAAAACAATTTTAAGAGAGGCATCTTTCAATTGAAATTTGCAATTAAACTTTTACCGGGGAGGTGAATCTTGAGGCATAATCCTTTCCGTTTCACCCGTTTTTCCTATTTTTGTTCCCTTGTTGAAAGTACACGCAAACCCGGGTGCTCAATCGACAGATAACATTGAATGAAAAACAGCAACTGTGATGATGGATATTCCGAGCAAATATGATCCTTTAATCGTTGAGGACAAATGGTATAAATACTGGATGGAGAACAATTTTTTTCATTCCGAACCCGATGAACGTGAACCTTATACAATAGTAATACCCCCGCCGAATGTGACCGGAGTCCTTCACATGGGACATATGCTGAATAATTCCATTCAGGATATCCTGGTACGCCGGGCCCGGATGCAGGGGAAAAATGCCTGCTGGGTACCGGGAACCGATCATGCCTCGATTGCTACTGAGGCAAAGGTGGTTGACAAATTACGCAAGGAAGGCATTTCAAAAGATAGCCTGACCAGGGATGAATTTTTGGCCCATGCCTGGGAATGGACCGACAAACATGGAGGTATTATCCTGGAACAGCTGAAAAAACTTGGTGCCTCATGCGATTGGGAACGGACCTGTTTTACCATGGATAAAATCCGATCAGAATCGGTTATTAAGGTATTTATTGATCTGTATAACAAAGGATTGATCTATCGGGGAGTACGAATGGTTAATTGGGATCCCGCAGCAAAAACAGCAGTTTCAGATGAGGAGGTCAATTATAAAGAGGAGAAGTCTAAATTATACTATGTCCGTTATCTCATTGAAGGGACAACCGGAGAATATGTTACTGTTGCCACTACTCGTCCTGAAACGATTTTAGGCGATACCGCCGTTTGTGTCAATCCGAATGACGAACGGTTCCATCACCTTGCCGGAAAAAAGGTTTTTGTACCATTGATCAATCGGTTGGTTCCCATCATTCAGGACGAATACGTGGATATTGAATTTGGAACAGGATGTCTGAAGATTACACCTGCTCACGATATCAATGACTATGAGATCGGTTTGCGCCACCAACTGGAGGTAATCGATACTTTTAATGATGATGGTACATTAAGTGAAAAAGCTCAGTTACTAATTGGTGTTGACAGGTTTGAAGCCCGTAAACAGATAATTCCAATGCTTGAAGCAGCGGGAAACCTGGTTAAAATCGAGGATTACAACAATAAAGTTGGTTATTCCGAACGTACGGATGTACCAATTGAGCCAAAATTATCGGCTCAATGGTTTCTCAAAATGTCCGATATCACCAGGCCGGCTGCTGAGGCAGTCGAACAGGATGAGATCAGATTTTATCCTGCAAAATTTAAAAATCTCTATCGTCATTGGATGGAGAACATCAAGGACTGGTGTATCTCGCGCCAGCTTTGGTGGGGACACCGGATTCCGGTTTATTACCTGGCAGACGGTTCATTTGTCGTTGCAGACAGTGATGAAGGGGCTGTTGAACTGGCAAGTCAGAAGAGCGGGAATAACCAGCTCACCATTGGCGATTTGCGTCAGGATGAAGATGTACTCGATACCTGGGCTTCTTCCTGGCTCTGGCCAATTGCGGTATTTGACGGAATTAATAACCCTGACAATAAGGAGATTAGCTACTACTATCCCACCAACGACCTGGTCACAGCTCCAGAAATCATATTTTTTTGGGTGGCAAGGATGGTCATTGCCGGATATGAATATCGTGGTAATCTGCCCTTTAAAAATGTCTATTTCACAGGAATCGTTCGGGATAAGTTGCGTCGTAAGATGTCAAAATCGCTGGGCAACTCCCCGGATCCGCTTGACTTGATTGCCAAATATGGAGCCGACGGCGTCAGGGTTGGGATGCTATTCTGCTCTCCGGCCGGAAATGATATCCTGTTTGATGAATCGCTCACTGAACAGGGTCGTAATTTCAGTTCCAAAATCTGGAACTCCTTCCGCCTGATTAAAGGTTGGGAAGTCGACCCTAACATACCGCAACCCGAACATTCCAGATTGGGGATTGAGTGGTTCAAAGCCAAATTAAGCGAGGTGATCGAAACAATGGACGACCACTTTGATAAATACCGGCTCAACGATGCCTTGATGACCATTTACAGTAGCATCAGGGACGAGTTTTCCGGTTGGTTACTAGAAATTGTCAAACCGGCCTACCAGGCGCCCATCGATGCCAGAACATATGAGGAGGTCAGTGAATTGTTCGATGAAGTCTTGAGGTTACTCCATCCGTTTATGCCATTTATCTCAGAGGAGATCTGGCATTTGCTGAAGGAGAGAAAACATGGTGATTCGATCATGATTTCAGCCTGGCCAAAACCGGTTGCCACCCAGGCAGGGTTGGTTGAAAAGTTTGAACTGATTAAAGAGGCGATCACCGGTATCAGGTCGGTTCGGAAAGAAAAAGAGATCGCAAATAAAGAGATGCTCCGGCTCTTTATCGTCCCGGGAGAAAAAGGATTCATTCCTGAATACAACCCCGTTCTGATTAAAATGGCAAATCTTTCCGAATTGCAGGTATCTGAGGTCGAGATTTCCGGAGCAATGTCATTCCGGGTGAGTACCTCTGCCTATTACGTTCCGCTTGGGGATGTGGTAAATCTGAAGGAGGAGGTTATAAAAATTAAGGATGAGTTGAAATATACCCTTGGATTCCTGGAATCGGTGATGAAAAAAACAGGCAATGAGCGGTTTATGAACAGTGCACCCGCCAAGGTGGTGGAGCTGGAGCGAAAGAAACAAACTGATGCGGAAGAGAAAATCAGAATGCTCGAGGAGCGGCTGCTTTCGTTTAAGTCGTCGATGAACTAATTCAAAAATCAGGCTGTTAGACTATTAGGCTATTGGATTATGGAAATAAAAGGCCTTCCGGATATTATTTATCGGAAGGCCTTTGTCGTTTTTAAGAATCGGGATTATTAGATCAATACATTGTTGACTTCGAGATAATCAAGGCCAAAAGCATCTGCAACACCTTTATAAACTACCTTCCCATCAACTACATTCAAACCTCTTTTCAAGGCCATGTCCTCCGAACACGCTTTTTTCCACCCTTTGGCTGCCAGCGCCATCGCATAAGGCAATGTGGCATTGGTTAAGGCGATGGTTGAGGTACGCGGAACCGCACCAGGCATATTGGCAACTGTATAATGGATCACTCCGTCAATCACATAGGTAGGATGATCATGGGTTGTAGGAACAGTGCTTTCAATGCAACCACCCTGATCAACCGCGACATCAATTAATACAGTTCCGGGATTCATGGTTTTTAACATGTCTTTCGTAATTAGAAAAGGAGCTTTAGTCCCTGGTATAAGCACTGCACCAACAATAACATCACTTACTTTAACCTGAGCCCTGATGTTGTAATCGTTCGACATCTGGGTCTTCACATTGGCAGGCATAATATCGTCAAGGTACCTTAACCTGCGCAAACTGATATCCATGATCGTAACATCAGCACCCAAACCGGCTGCCATTTTAGCCGCCTCTGTTCCTACAATTCCTCCCCCTAAAATAAGCACTTTTGCTGGAAGAACTCCGGGTACTCCACCCAGTAACATTCCCCTTCCGCCAAAGGTTCTTTCAAGGTATTTAGCCCCTTCGTGTATCGACATTCTCCCCGCCACCTCCGACATAGGAATCAGCAAAGGAAGAGATCTGTCATCCAGTTCAACAGTTTCATAGGCCAAACAAACAGCTTTTCGTCGAATCATTGCCCTTGTTAGCGGTTCCGATGAGGCAAAATGAAAATAAGTATAAACCAGCTGACCTTCCTTGATCAGGTCATATTCTGACTCAATGGGCTCCTTAACCTTCATAATCATCTCTGCAATGGCATACACCTCTTCAATACGGGGAAGAATCTTTGCCCCTGCTGTTACATATTCATTGTCGGCAAAACCACTGCCATTACCGGCTGTCGCCTGTACATAAACCTCGTTGCCCCGTTTAACCAATTCTGCAGCACCAGCAGGTGTCAAGGCTACACGGTTCTCGTTATTTTTAATCTCTTTTGGTACACCTATAATCATAATCTGAAATTTTAATTACGGGGTAAAATTAAATAGAATCAACTTTGATAAATATGACTAAATACCATATATTCAAGGAGTTTTAAGGTTTTGAATAATTGAAACCAAACCATCTGATTTTAATCTTTTTTTCAAATTTTACAGGTTATAACTTAATGAAAAGAAAGTAAAAGGACGAAAAAAGAGAATAATTATAATTGTATCTTTGCCCCTTGTCAACAATGAAATAACAGAATGCCTAAAATTTCTTACAGGGGAGAACTATTGCCTGAATCGGCAATTCGTAAATTAGTTCCATATTCCGAAAAAGCCAAAGCTTTGGGAAGAAAAGTTTATCACCTCAATATTGGTCAGCCCGACATTAAAACGCCCCCTCACGCTATTGAACGGATCAGAAATTTTGATTTTGAATTGATCCCTTATGGCCATTCATTTGGTAATGATTCATATCGTAACAAGTTGGCTCAATATTACCGTGACCGGAATCTGGATGTTGATTCAAGCGAGATCCTGATAACCACGGGGGGATCTGAAGCAATCTCTTTTGCCTTTATGGTCTGTTTTAATCCCGGTGATGAAATTATTGTACCGGAACCATTTTATGCCAATTATCTATCGTTTGCCATCGCTACGGACGTAGTGATTCACCCAATTACCTCAACCCTTGAGAACGGTTTCCAGCTCCCATCGATTGATGAATTTGAGAAGGTAATTGGTCCAAAAACCAAAGGTATCTTCATCTGCAATCCCAATAATCCTACTGGATATGTCTATACCAAAGAGGAGTTGGAAAAACTCAGGAAATTGATCATAAAATACGATCTCTACCTGATTTCGGATGAAGTTTACAGTGAATTTGTTTACGACGGGAAGACACACCATTCTGTTCTGGAACTCGAAGGAATCAGTGAGAATGTCATCATGATTGATTCAGTTTCCAAGCGGTTCAGCGCATGCGGAATCAGGATTGGCTCGGTGGTATCTAAAAATAAATTGATAATCAAATCAATCCAAAAAATAGCCATGGCCAGGCTGTGTCCCCCGATGCTTGGACAGGTGGTCGCTGAAGCTGCTGTAGATTCGCCTCCTGAATATATGGAGGCCGTATATCAGGAATATCTGAACCGGAGGGACTATTTTATAAATGCATTGAATGAGATCCCGGGTGTCTATTCCCCTATGCCAATGGGGGCATTCTATTCGATTGTCAGACTTCCCATTGACGACAGTGATAAATTTTGCCAGTGGATGCTTGAGGAATTTGAATATCAGAACGAAACAGTAATGATGGCTCCGGCTTCCGGATTTTATTCTACAAAAGGAATCGGAAAAAATGAAGTCAGGGTTGCCTATGTTCTGAATATAGAAGATCTCAAAAAGGCCGTTGAATGTCTTAAAGTCGCGCTTCAGGTTTACCCTGGAAGAACGATTTAATTCGACAATTCAGTGGTAATTAGGATAATGTGACAATTAGTTAATCTGGTAATTAATCAATTCATAATCAGCAATTTAAACCAAATCATTTTGAAATTGTAAGACTACTGTCTCATTTTCAAATTGCCAAATCTTCAAATTACCGAATTGTCAAATTAAACCACCTCTCCGAATAGATCAAATTCCTCTGCCCCGGTAATTTTAACCGAATAATAGGTTCCCAGGTTAAGTGGTTTGACTGTGGCCGGAATAAGCACCTCACCATCGACCTCAGGTGAGTCAAATTCAGTACGTCCAATGAAGTAATCCCCCTCGAGGCGATCGATCACTACTTTCATAGTCTGACCAATTTTGGCTGCGTTGATTTCAGCTGCAATCACCTGTTGCATAGCCATGATCTCATCGGCCCTGGCCTGTTTAATTTCTGCCGGAACATTATCTTCATAAAGCTCACCGGCAATAGTACCTTCCTCATGGGAATAGGTAAACACGCCAAGACGCTCAAACCGCATTTCGCGAACAAAATCCTTCAGTTCCTCAAAATCGGCTTCTGTCTCTCCCGGATGTCCTACGAGCATAGTTGTACGAATATGAATACCAGGCACTTCCTCCCGAATACGGTTAAGGAGTTTGATGGTACCCTCCTTTGTGACATTCCGGCGCATCAGACTAAGTATATTATCACTGCAATGTTGAAGTGCTATATCGAGGTATTTGGCAATATTTGACTTTTCCCGTATTACCGGGAGGATTTCAAAAGGAAAATTGGCCGGATAGGCATAATGAAGTTTAATCCATTCAATCCCATTGATTTGGGATAATTCCTCAATCAGCCTTGCAAGACCTGACTCTTTATAAATATCACGTCCATAATCGGAAAGGTCCTGGGCAATGATCAGCAGCTCTTTTACACCTCCTTCTGCCAGTCCTTTGGCTTCAGTAATGAGGTTTGCAATCGATACCGATTTATGTTTGCCGGTCATCTTGGGGATTGCACAATAGGAACATGTTCTGTTACACCCTTCCGAGATCTTAAGATAAGCGTAGTGGGATGGTGTGGTGAGATACCGTTTCCTTGAAAGTGACATTTTATAGTCGGCATTAAGGTCCTCTACCATTTTTTTAATCTGAAACTTTCCATAAACTCCGTCAACCTCAGGAATCTCAGCCTGCAAATCATCTTTATACCGCTCAGATAAACAGCCAAATACATATATCTTATCGATTAATCCCCTCTTCTTTGCATCGGCATATCCAAGGATCGTATTTACCGACTCCTCTTTGGCATCCCCGATAAAGCCGCAGGTATTGATCGCAACGATGCGGGCTTTTGAATCGTCTGAGTTATGGGATACTGCATATCCGTTTGCCGCCATCTGGGACAAAAATAGCTCAGAATCGACCAGATTTTTGGAGCATCCCAGGGAAATAACATTTATCTTTTTTTTCATTTAACCATTACTTATAAACTATTCCATAAAAAACAAAAGGATGCACGATGGCATCCTGAATTGCTGCAAGCTGCGTGTTTATCTATTTAAACAACGAATCGACAAATTCGTTGCGGTGAAAGATCTGTAAATCTTCGATTCCTTCACCGACGCCAATATATTTGACAGGAATTTTAAACTGATCGGAAATCCCGATCACCACTCCCCCCTTTGCTGTTCCATCCAGCTTGGTCAATGCCATCGCCGTCACTTCCGTGGAAAGAGTAAACTGTTTTGCCTGTTCAAAGGCATTCTGACCCGTTGAACCATCAAGGACCAGTAGCACTTCGTCAGGAGCAGAGAGATAAACCTTTTGCATCACTTTCTTGATTTTGGAAAGCTCATTCATCAGGTTGATTTTATTGTGAAGCCGACCAGCAGTATCAATAATGACCACATCGGCACCCATTGCTTTGGCTGACTGCAAGGTATCAAAAGCCACTGAAGCAGGATCTGATCCCATGCTTTGGCGGACCAAATGAACTCCTACCCTATCTGCCCAGATTTGAAGTTGCTCAATCGCTGCAGCCCTGAACGTGTCTGCTGCACCCAGAACAACCTTTTTTCCTGCTGCTTTAAACTGGTGAGCCAGTTTACCAATCGTGGTGGTTTTGCCAACTCCGTTCACTCCAACAACCATAATTACATAAGGTTGTCCTGTTGCCGGAAGGTCAAAGTCAGAGACATCTATAGAGTTGTTTTCGGCTAACAGCGCTACGATTTCTTCTTTCAAAATCCGGTTTAATTCTGAAGTATTCATATATTTTTCTACAGCCACCCTTTTTTCAATCCGTTCAATGATCTTAAGGGTAGTTTTGACACCAACATCTGATGAAATCAGGATTTCCTCCAGATTGTCAAGTACCTCGTCGTCAACGATAGTCTTGCCAATAATGGCCCGGGAGAGTTTTTGAAAAACCCCCTCCTTTGTTTTCTCAAGACCTTTGTCAAGACTTGCCTTTTTTGATTTGGTAAAGCTGAAAATTCCCATGATTAATTGATTTGAACCGATGCAAATTATGCTATTTCGGGAAATTGAAAGCGGAATCGTTGAGAATAAAAAAAGAGCTTCCATCCTTTACGACGAAAGCTCTTCTTCTACATAGGCTGTAGATTATTTACTTTTAAAATAATCAGTTACCGATTCGTTAGGAATAATCTCCTCTACGAATTTGTAGGCTCCGGTTTTTTCAGATTTAACCATTCTGATAACTTTGGAATAAGTTTTACCAGCCCCTTTCTGAAGGGATGCAACTACTTTCTTTACTGCCATAACTCAAATTATTTAATTTCCCGGTGAACGGTAATACGTTTAAGAATTGGATTGAATTTTTTCAGTTCCAGGCGTTCCGGTGTATTCTTCCGGTTCTTTTTGGTCACATAACGGGAAGTTCCGGGTTGCCCGCTAGCCTTGTGTTCTGTACACTCCAAAATGACCTGTACTCTGTTACCCTTTTTTGCCATTGCTCAGTAACTTATAAATTGTTTTCTAAATAACCTTTGGCTTTTGCTGTTTTTAAGGTAGCTGCCAAACCGTTTTTATTGATTGTTCTCAACCCTGCGGCCGTTACATTCAATTTAATCCATCTATCTTCTTCGGGAAGATAAAACCGTTTGGTGAAAATATTCACCATAAATTTCCGATTGGTTCTCCGTTTTGAATGGGAAACATTGTTCCCAAACATTACCTTCTTACCTGTTATCTGACAAACTCTAGACATTGTGAGTAATTTTAAACTTGCTTCCTACATTTTTCAAACAGTTCGCAAAGTAAAGTCTTTTTGTTTAAATAATCAAACTCTTCTCCTCTTTTTTATCGGTATTTCTTCAATTGTTCATAAAACACCAAACTGAACTGATAATCTGACAGATAAAAAGCATTATTAATGTTTAAAAGTAGTATATCAGGAATCTGACCGGAATAAAATGAGCTGAACATAACCAAAGCTTTCCGGTAAAGCTCCTATATTCGGTTGGGAATGTCTGTAATTTGCAAACTAATTCCAATCCAAACCTTATTCCCTGGTTTAAATTTGGGTATGATTTAAATCAACTGACAGGAACATATCTTGATCTTACTTTGCTTTTTCCTGATCTTATCCCAATTTTATCCTTAAACATTTATCTTGTCTATACGTTGGGTAGTTGGAACGCTTTCACTAATTTTGATCAACATATAATGAAAATATTTTGAATAACTCAACTGAAAAATATTATCCGACATTCTGGCAGGCAGTCAACCTAATGGTTATTTATATCTTTATTCAAACGTTGGTTGACCTTCCCCTGGCTATTTACGATTATAATCGCGGAACCGACTGGCTTTATCAGCCTTGGCTTAAAATACCTGTTTTTCTGGCATCTACGCTGTTTATCCTTTGGCTCGGCTATTTTTATTCCAATCTAACGTTCAAACAGGTATTTCCACTAAAACGGTTTCATTGGCTGACTCTTCCTGCAATGGTTATTGCTTTTGCCGGATTGCAATATTTTCTGACCGAAATCAACATCCATTTCGAAAAGATCCTTCCTCCCCCGGGCTGGTTTATGGAACTTTTTGCCCGGCTTTTCGATTCGGATCTTGGCGTATGGGGAGGCATACTTCGAATCGTAGTCATTGCCCCGATTGTTGAAGAGGTTATTTTCAGGGGTGTGATTATGTCAGGCTTATCACGCAATTACCATCCTGCCTGGGCAATCTTCTTTTCTGCCTTGTTATTTGCCCTCTTCCACCTCAATCCCTGGCAGTTTGCAGCCACTTTTGCACTCGGACTCATTCTGGGCTGGATCAGGATACGGACAGGATCGGTTCTTGCCTGCATTGCAGGTCATGCCACCCATAACGGACTTGTCTTTCTCTCTGTTTTCTATTATAATGATTTGATGGATATTGCAATAATAAAGCCTGGAATGATCAGTAATTACTGGATCCATTTACTCATATTCGCTTTCGGAATTGCGATGATATGGTTTTTCAGCAGAAAAGAGGCACCGATCAAATCCAATTAATTGATCAAATGGAAAATAACTTTTCAATCCTATTTTAAATTCATCATTGACAGTGATTCCTGATCTTTTATAAATACGTTGTTTCCCGACAGGATCGGGTAGCAGTAGGTGGGTGATTCCGCTACTTTGATCAGTGCAACTTCGGAATATCCTTTTTCATCCGGTTTAAAAACCACCATGTTTGAAGTTTGTGGCAGTGCTATAATCAGTGAACCCGCATCGACAATGGTTCCAAAGTCGTTGTGCAGTTTGGAGTCAATCCAGGCGGTCTGCCCGGTAGTGGCATTCATGCAAAAGAGTTTTCGCCCGTCTGAGAGCCCATAGAGAAAACCATCTTTTAATACCGGTGTATTCCATTTCGTCCCAAGTTCTCCATTTTTCCAGAGCTCTTTAACGACATACTGATTACCCTGTTTCTGAATTTTGACAGCTCTTGTTCCCTGACCCTGTCCGGTGATGATCACATTCTCTCCGTCGATTACCGGTGTTGCAGAGTTATAAAACCTAAACTCCGTTGTAACAGGAAATTGCCAAAGTATCTTTCCCGATTCTGGATTAATCCCCTCCAGGTTCTTTGCGGTCAGATCCACAAGCTGTTTCTTCCCTTCTATCGTCATCATGGTCAATGAAGCATACGATGGAGCATCGCCGGGAGATTGCCAGTTTTGTTTTCCTGTCAGAAGGTCAAAAGCAATAAGTTCACCACTCTCTTTCCCGCCTAGGTGGACAATACACATCCCATTAAAAATAAGCGGAGATAGACTGGTGAAAAATGGAGGTAAATCTTTGGTATAGTCTGCATTCTTCCAGATCAGTTTTCCATTGGAAGCATCCAGGCAACAAAGTACGCCTCCAATTCCCAGGGTAACTATCTTCCCCTCTCCCACCACTGGCGTACTTCGTGGACCAGAGTGCAAGGAACCTGCCGGACCCGTAATTGCGAGTGCCGGATATTGATATTTCCAAACCTCTTTCCCGGTTTTACTGTCCAAACACTCAACTATTTCATTGCCTTGCAGACGGGCAAAGGTATAGATTTTACCTGCTGCCATCACCGGTGAAGCATCACCCAAACCAACGTTTACAGTCCATTGCCGGGTTAATTCGGCCGGCCACGTTTTTGGTGCCTTGAAACCTGAAACTTTTCCGTCGCGGTTTGCCCCGCACCATTGCGACCAATCCTGAGCTAAAGCATTTGTTGTCAAGGCAATAACTAAAATTCCGGCCATTGCAGTCATCAATCGAATAGTTTTCATATTGTAGGTTTTTACTGAAATTATGAATCTTTCGTATTTTTTAAATATACAAAAAATAAAAACATAAATAATTTTTCAGACCTCTCTTTTCCAAATTTTTAATCATGGAAATTGGTTGTTATTTTCCCTTGGCGATACTTCACTTTCTTCGCAAGAGAATTCTTACAACGCCTTTTTTCTCGAAAGTAATTGGGAATTGTGATACTCCAACCTCTCAGGGGGCTGAAAAAAGCTCCCAATCGCCGGTTTTATTGTCTCCTGTATACCCGAATCCAATCGATATAAGTATAGCATGGGAAAACAGCATCGGGAGTGATAGCTCCCCCATAGGTCAGGTTATCGTTCCCTCCCACCCCGGCTGTTAAAAGGATAAAGAAGTTATGCTCAAAAGGGTACCACTCCGCAAAATGGTTGGAATATTCCGATTTAAATACATTTTTCATATTGATCATCTCATTTCCTGTCTGATCCTGACCGTCTGCGCCATTACCAAATGCAGCTCCATCATTAAAATAATGAATATGATAGATAATAGTATCTATGCTGAATTCCATCCGGTCAGTAAACCAGTTAATTCCGTAGACATGGAAACCGGCACTCCCTGCCGTGGTATCCCCAACAGCCGGAGGATATCCTCCATAGGTGGGATTCGTATATGGAACCTGTTTATCCTTGAACGAATAATAGGTCCCTTCATGGGCATGGTTCCAGTCCAGATATTGATTGTTTTCCCAGAACCAGGCATAATGGACACTTCCCAGGTTATAAGCGGGAATTGCCCCCACATATTCCATGATATCGATTTCGCCACCCTGCGGCCACATAATGGCGTCAACATTCGATGGCTTTTCGGAGGGCATCATCCAAAAGGCAAATCCCTGACCTTTATACTGAACATTCTGAGGCCAGATCCGGGCTTCAATCCGGTACCCAGGTCCCCAGGCTTCCTTTCCTGATGAGCTTAGCCTGGCACTGGTGTAGTTACGATCCAAATAGGTCTCGCTGCGGGTGATTATGGCCAGACATCCTCCATCTGCATTGGTGACATTGTTAACAATAGTTGCGTTGTCGGGCCGATCGGTTGCACGGTCTAACTGTCCGGTCCCAAAGTCTCCGTTCACTCCTGTTCCTGTTTCAAAACTCCACTTTGTCGCATCAATCCCCGATCCGTTAAATTCATCGCTCCAAACCAGCGTGTAAACATAGGGTCCTTTAGAGGTGGTATCCGTCGGGGTGACAACCACTGGCTTTATTACCTGAACCGGGATTGCCGATTTGTGGCATGAAGAGGTGACCAAAAGCAATATTAGGGGAAATACGTCAACTGTTCGAAAGTGAAGCATAGCAAGGATGCAATAGTGTTAGATTTCGGACGATAAAGGTAATTCTAAAAATGGATACTATCCTACTTTTATAGCAGAAACACTATTCCATTAGGCAGATTACTAATATTCCTTTCCCTGTATTGGGTTGACCCGAAGTGGTATCTTTAGTAATTTACATTGATTATTTGCTTTGTAAATTATTCAGATTTAATTTTGGCAGAGTATTGTAAAACTTAACCCCGCAACCTTAAAAAGTCCATTGGTCACAGATTTCATGTTTGAATTACTTAAAGCAATTTTCCATTCTCCTGCAGGAAGAGTAAGTTGTTGATTGCTATTCAAACCATTACAAACCACCATTATCTTTTTCCAGTTGTCTTTTTCCTCCTTCCGTTCCAGTATATAAGCAATTAAACCCTCGGGAGTTTTTAAAAACGATAATTGTTCAGTTATTGCTTCGCTTGTGCGAAGTCTGAAAAGAAGATGGGATTTTCGTATCCGGATTAATTCCTGAATGTACTGATAAGTCTTGTTGTTTGTAAATTTAAGATTCCAGTCAATGGCATTTATACTGTCCGGTTTGTTAAAGGAATTTTCAACCCCATGCTTGCTGCGCAGGAATTCAGATCCCGCCAGCAGAAAAGGTATTCCCTGGGAGGTGATTACCAAACCTAATGCCATTTCCTGCATCCGGACTTTATCTGCGTAACTTGCATCTTCGGCAGACTTACCGATTTTATCCCAAAGGGTCAGATTGTCATGACAGTCAACATAGTTTATTACCTGGCCTGGTTTATCAGCATAAGGTACTTTGGCATAAAATGCTTTGGCCATATTGACCTGTGGATGTGCCAATGCACCGACGATTCCAAATTTTACGGTTTCAGTAAGAGCCGGGTTACCGTTTATAAACCCTTTGGCTTTTTCATCAAAGACATATCCTTTAATACCGTCACGGATATCATCGCTGAAAACAGCAATATTATTCAGCCGGCTAACTGAACTTTTGAAAGCCATTTTGTTCGGATCCATGTATGGAGCAGAGGCTGCCCACCCTTCCCCATAAATCAGGATGTCAGGTTTTATCTCTTTTAATGCTGCAGAAATCTGGTTCATCGTCTCAATATCGTGGATTGCCATAAGGTCGAACCGAAAACCATCGACATGATATTCCCTGACCCAGTTAACCAGGCTTTCAATCATGAATTTCCGCATCATGGGCTTTTCTGAAGCGGTTTCGTTGCCACAAGCAGACGCATCCGCAAAGGCGATCTCATTTTTCATTCTGTGGTAATAGCCGGGAACCAGTTGATTAAAATTGGAAGCCTCCGATTGGGCAGTATGGTTATAAACAACATCTATAACAACCCTTAACCCTGCTTTATGCATAGCCAGAACTAACGATTTAAATTCCCGGATACGAATTGAAGCATCGTAAGGGTTGGTGCTGTATGAACCTTCAGGTGTGTTATAATTTTTAGGGTCGTAACCCCAGTTATATACGGCTAAATTTAATTGAGTTTCATCAATCGAATTAAAATCAAATATGGGCAATAAATGAACATGCGTTACACCAAGTTCTTTGATGTGTTGCAAACCAGTACTTTGTGAATGATTGTTTTTTGTATTCAATTCTGTTAATCCCAGGTATTTGCCCTTTTGCTTGATTCCTGAGGATTGGTGCATGCTGGCATCGCGTAGGTGCAGCTCATAAATAATGGCATCCTGCGCAGAATTATCGGTAGTGTAAACCGGAGATTTGTCTTTCTCCCAACCGTTGGGGTTTGTTTGTGAAAAGTCGACAATCTGAACCCTGTTGCCATTAACTCCCACTGCCTTTGCATATGGGTCTGTCACTTCATTATGCCATTTCCCATTTATTTTAGCCTGAACAGTATAAAAGACGCCTCGGTTTTCTCCTGATAATTCAACAATCCAAGTACCGTTAATATCTTTCTGAAATGGCACTTCTTTAATCAGATTACCGCCGTTTCCCTTATCGTAAAGGTTAATTTTTAATTCTTCGGCTGTGGGAGCGTACACACGTATTACACTTCTTGTTTTTGCATAGACACATCCAAGATCTTTACCTGAATATAAAGGATAGGTTACTGATACTTTTGTTGTTGATTCCTGGGCGAAGCACGAAAATGTATAAATACAAGTAATTAAAAGGGCAATTGAATATTTTTTCATAATGGCTAGCTTTGGTTTTACAGTTTTTATTCTCCAAATTTATCTTTTTATAATGATTAATAACTGCTTATGGTATATTGTTGTGTGGTATTCCCGCGGATCAGGTTTATTGTTTTATCGTTAAAAGTCTTATTTTCCTATCCGGCCTGGAACCGATGTATTTTTCCAATTATTTGATTTAGTTAATAAATCTCTGGTATGGTGAACCAAATCCAATCCGCCAAATGGTCCATGTCCGGGGATTACAATTTTTGCATTCGGAAACTGGTAAATCAGCCTTGCAATTGTTTGAGGATAAGCCAATAAATCTCCATCAGCGATATTTCCCAGGTCTGTTGAGTTTAAACTTTTAACCATACAACCTGCAAACAATATCTGTTCTGAAGGAATCCAAACCACAATATTATCAAGGTTATGCGCGGGACCAAAATAATAACATTTCACGATTTTATCCCCTAATGCTAATTCTAATGTATCCTTAAATCCATGTTTTGGAGGTTCTAATCCTTTTGTCTGAGAAATATCAATCGTCATTTGGTTGGCATAGGATTCAATTTTTTGCCTGTGGAGGTATCCTAATCCTCCCATACAGTCATCATGCCAATGATTAGGAATAAAACCGACCACCTCTGTTTTCAGTGAATCGGCCAGCCATGAAACCAAATCTCTGGTTAAGGAATCATTCCACGGTGAGTCAAAAAGAAAAGCTTTGTGCCCATCGATGAAAACTAAACCATTTGCTCCTACCCGTCCATAATTTTTTGTTTCAAAATAAGAGACATGTACCCATGCATCATTTGAAATCTGAATAAGTTCAAGATCCCTGGAAATTTTAATCTTGTGAGAATCAGATTGTGAGAATCCGGAGTATTGAATCAAACCGGTCAACAGGATCATAAACAGCCATTTCAAATACAATTGCCGGTGCGGATTTGATTTAAAATCATTCATTTTGCTTTATCCATAAATGTTATACTTCCCATAATGCTAATAAGGATCATTCCTACAAAAAATATGAACAATCCTAATTTACTTTTTGAATCTATCTTACTAACCCTAAAAAGTAAATATCCTGCAACCAAATTAAATAATGCCCACAAAACATTCGTCAACGGAGATGAAAGTCCTTGGCCTGGCGGATGAGCAAACGGGGTTGGAAAAGCGTTTCCTGAAATACCATTCACAAAATGTGGAACCACATTCGTTAAAAACGCTCCTGCAAAAAACCCCGCAATGTAATGATACCATTTCATTGGTTTTTCTAACAATTTGTCTGTTTTTGTCATAGTTGCGAAAGTTTATTTGTTCATTTCATGTCTGTTTATTCATCATCTATTCTGGATTCCCCTGCTTTATTTAACGTTTCCCCAAAGGTATGTTAAATATTAATGGAAAGTAATTATAATTCCACCTCGCCCCGGAAAACGGGATTGAAGATTGTGGTAGATATTTTTCATACCCTGTTTAAATTTGTAATTTATTTTTGATAAAAACGCTCATTACCAGCAATTACTGAGATTAACGCTGCCAGTGCGGATTTGCAATCAGCGCCTTACTGATATTGGATCTATAATTCCATTAAATTAAACAAATCCAAGAAACAAAGTCCGGTGAAATTTTATTGTGTATTCTCAGAAAAAGGGCTTTTAAAGGTTGTGGCATTGGGATTAATAATCACAGAATCTTTGTCGTGCGGATTGTGAATCTGCACCAACGAGGTTGACCGTTCGTACTTCTGATCTTACAAATTCTAGGGATTTTTGTCTAACTTATCAATTGTTTTCTTCGCCGCCGCTAAGCGTATCGCTTTATTTTTCTCCACCAATTTTTCTTTGACGATGTGTTCCATTTTATGATGCAGTGGAATGAGCAATGCGGCAATTAACACTAATACTAAAAGCATCCATAAAGGCGAATCGTGTGTGAATTCGGCTAGCCATGGATGAATGAATAAATTTACAAATTCAAACACTAACAATAACCCTAACACAGCAAAAAAAGAGATCAATTTTTCCTTTACGATAACCGTTCTGGTGAGCAATAAAAAAATGTAATAAAGAAGCTAAAGGATGTTATGGCCCGTTAATTCAATGTACTGCAGATTCAAGCAATCTGCTGTTTTGCACATATTTTAATCCACGGTTAACGTAACTTCTTGCTTTAGGTTTATTCCCTTCATTTAGATAGTACATTACGATAGAATGATAAGTCAGTTCGATCAATTTATTTAGCATCTGACTTTTAATGGGCAGAGTACATTTATTCTCAAATTCCATTAAAGATTTCTCTCCGGCAGCGATCTTATCCTGATTAAATTGATCACTAGCAATTTGTAAATAGGCTCTTAACCTATGGTCCGCGAATACGGGTTTTTCCATTTCATAGTTATACTTCAGTTCAAGCCGGTTAATGGTATCCAATAGCGCATAGGAATCAGAAATGCTGTAAAGCTTTTTAGTTAAATAGTTTTCCATTAAAACATTTGCATTATTATGGTTTCCTTTAAGCTCAAGTGCTGCTGCGATGAACTTTTCAACCTTATCTGAATTTTGGTACCGATAACTCATTTGCATGTAGTAGGCGAAACTAATCTCCTCAATCGTCTTTTTGTTGGACAATTGCGATACTAATCGTTGTTGGAGTGAATCACAAAAAGCATCTTTATCGGTATATTGAAGTTTACGACCAATAATATTATTGAAAATTCCAAGGACAACATTCAAATCAGTATTTTCAAACCGGGAAAGCTGCGCCAAATAATCGATATCAGAGACTTTTTCATAATCACATTTCTCCAGTTGAAACAATAGAGCCGCATTTAGCAAAGCCTTTACCTGATTATCGGGATAGAAAAAATAGGCTTTCTGACATAATACCAAAGCCTTCGCAGTTTCATTGTTTTGAAACGCAGACAATGCTTTGTTGTAATATTGAAACCCCGGAAGATTAATAAATTCAGCTTCTCTAACCTCTTTAAACTTTTCTTCAAATATTTCTTCAACAGATTTGTTTTTATATTCAGATTCACTGATTAATTTGGAAGAACGCAAATAATCAACATATTGCTTTTGAAACTCACCATTAAAAATAGTTTTTTCAAAACCAGGGTTTGTGGTTTCTATGACAACAGAATTTGTTCCGGGATTTGCGATGAGGTACACATGATTGGATGAGGCCATCACTTTGAATGGAATATCCAGTTTGTTAAACGCAAGTGAATACAACATGGATGCCGATACGCAATTATAGGTGCCCGACCGAAATATCACCGGGAAATACTCATTGTCATTATATTTTTTGAGAAAATTACTATGAATGCTGGAATAAGAGATCTTGATTCTCTTATTGATATTCTTTGATTCGATCGCCTTTTGAGTAAATTCGTCAAAGACGGTACGGTATGTTTTAAAATCCCGGATTGCTTCCCCGACGGTCATTTTTTCATCAATTGCCAGAAACAGGTAAAAAGTATCTTTCCGGTATTTCACAAAATTACGCAATGCGTCCTTCTCGAACGCAGAATGATACCTTAAATCTGAAAACCGGATTAAGGAGTCTGTCTGATTCTGAGCCGCAACCGGAAAAATACCAATCAGAATTTGGATTAAAGCCAGGGATAATAATTTCTTCATAATATATAATTTTTTCAAATCTTACTATTATTCATTAGGTGTTGAATCTCAAGAGCTATAAAAAATTCATACCAAGGAACTTCATCCTTATGTTCTCACGGGATCGTGCAAAATAGTCACCCATTACACAGCTTTTTAACAGGTAGCAATGGAATTATATTTTCAGATTTTTTAAATGATTATATAGTGGTGAGGAAGCATCAATTATTTAAAAATGTTCATTTGCTCATCATAAATTGGACTTTGTATGCTTAAAAAATTTAATACACTATGAAATACATGGTGCTGAGACAATACTTTATTCGGTTTGAGTTGCTTTGAACTATCAGATAACCAAACTATAAAAGGAATCTCATATTGTTCTTTAGGAGCAATACTTAAAGGTAGCCCATGCATATATAGATTTTTTTCTCCTAAAGATTCTCCATGGTCTGAAACGAAAATCATTGCACTATCATACTCACTTAACTGTTTTAAATTTGCAATTACCTGATACAAAATATAATCAGTATAAATAATAGTATTGTCATAAGCATTGATTAGCTCTGTTTGGGAACATTTCCCTAATTCAACACTATTACAAACGGGTTTAAAAGTCTCAAATTGAGGTGGATATTTCTTACTATAGGTAGGTCCATGACTCATACTTGTGTGCAACACTATCAATGTTTTATTTTTTTTACTGGCTAATATTTGTTCTTTTAGTCCAGTCAAAAGAACTTCATCATAATTACATCCTTCGCCTTTACAATCTGGCACTAAAACTTCTCTATGTTGATAATTTTTTATATGTACCGGCGGTTCTCCCCAGTTTGAAGTTCTCCAAATAACCTCTACATTATTTCTAAATAAATAATTGGGTAAAATTTCATATAACTCATCCGTATCTTTATATTCCAACATACATTTTACACTTGCGGAAGTGTAAGTGGCACAGGAGTTAGCTTCAAAATGAAATAAATTATTTGTTTTGGAAAGTAGCGGATTCGTGTTTTTCTTATAGCCATATAAAGAAAAATTTTGGCTTCTTGCAGATTCTCCTATGACTAAGATTACAACCGATTTCTTGTTATCTTTTATGGTAGCATTTGGCAATAAAATTTCTTTCTCATTTTCTTTGTGTTTATGAATATAAAAGAGTGAAATATTTACTGTATATGACCAGGGCATAGCAAGTCCACCCAATGTTTTTGAATTTTTATCAATCCACAGCCAATTGCTCGCATTGGCAAATACTAAAGTCAGAATAAATAATAAGGTAACCGCAGTGGTGATTAAAAATTTCTTCCAGGTTGCATTTATTATTTTAACTTTCATGATAAAAATGCCAGGAATAACACCAAGTAGAATTATGTATACTATTAATTTTATGGAAAAAAAACTAACAGACTCTTCATATTTGGTATTGAGTACATTGCCAATCATACTTTCATCGATTATAACACTGTAAGTATTAATAAAGTAAACTGCAATGGCGTTGATTAGAAAGAATAAGACCAACAAAAATTTTCCAACAAAATGTGACAGAAAGCAGATCAGGTAAAAAGCAAGATAATTTACAACCAACATTAGAATAATTGTACTAATAATTATAGTAATGCCGTTCACACTTTTGCAGTCAACATTATTAAAGACAAAGGTGTAAAATGGGAGATGAAAGAATAAAAAATTAAGAAAACTCATTAATAAAACAAAATGAGTTATTTTTAAATTATTTTTCAACATAAACATTTATTATTTTAGGTTATCACTAAAATCCTGGGTTCCTGAACGATTTGACAGGTTAAAATGTACCACAACGGATGGCGGTATGCGAAGTTGGGGACACTAAGGAAGTAAAACTATTCGCCGATAAGAAACTTGCCCGCGAGAACTGCCCGTGCTTTACCACTTAAACCCCAGTTTTGTATGATCGCATGTTGAACTAATTCCCTCCCGGATTTATGACACATTAACGGTGGATCCCAATTGAATTATTTTCAAAATATAGCTCAAATTTCAACAATAAAAATGAATATTATGTAATAACTAATTGCTAATTCCAAATTATTTACAGCTGTTGAGTTTTTAGGAATAAGTGTAGTGTTTTTGGAAACAGGTGTCGTGGAGTACTCCATTTTACCAGGTAAATTTCATTCTGAAATCACCGGAACTTTGCGCCTTCTTTGCGCAACTCAGCGTTAAAATAACCTCTTACTAAGTCTCATTATTTTGATTTTTTAAAAATCATTTGGAAATTAAAAAGCGTTACCAACCTCCAGAAAATAAATTAGTCCTTATGTTAAAGGATCTGCTTTTACGCAAAGGCAATTTTCGTAGCAGTATCCGTACTTAATTCTCCAGTTTGATTTTAGTGGGAATAACCCTTCCGGTGTGGTTTTGCATTCCGCACCTTACAGATACTTGATTTGTAATCCAATGAATTAAACAAATCCGATAAACAAAATCAGACGATATTTTATTCCATATCACCCTAATGCAGGTTTTAAAACTTTGTTATACCAGCATATATTTTCCTTAGAGCATCAGCTACATCATTTCAAATAGCCAAGTACTTTCCATTTTTCTATCCCGATTTTCAAAATAACCTGAAGTTTCATTTCATCTATCTGTTCCTCTTTGTTGAAATGAAAACATGTTTTGTTTCATCTGTAATAGCCATATTTTGCATTTTTAAGTTATGTACTCTGACCATTTTAACCCAGCGATAACTTATGAACCCATATGTATGCCTTGAATGGTAAATATAGTTAAGTTACTTGATTTGTCAAATTTAAAGAAAGTCCGGAGGGCAAGTCCCTTAGGCGCGGGGGTAACGCCGATGTTGGTGTAGATTTGCAATCCGCGCCTTACAGATACTGGATTTGTAAACCAGCAAATTAAACAAATCTGATAAGATAGCAAGGTGATCGTTTTTAATCCCATGAAGCAGTTGATCGATGTTTATTATATCGGGATTGAAAACCCCTCAGTCTGCATGGCGCAGATTGCAAATCCGCGCCAGCGAGAAGAATTAAGTATATATTTCTTATATAAAGGAGAGTTTAGGACCGCACAAATAAAATGGGATTCATCTAAGGTGATGATGTTTCCTTTTTCATCTTGGCATATAGAAACAGTAAAATTAAAATGTTCAAAGTCAGACCTCACCATAAAATTCTATTCTGCTTTCTGACTACCTATTAGGTCAAACATATTTAATTACTCTTTTGACAGACAGTTGGCGCCAGGAGCATTTGGCAGGTTTCGGAGCGCTTCAATCAAAATTCACCAAAAACTAATGCGTGATTAAAAGCCAAATAACCTTTAACGTATTGCTTAGGAGCTCGTCTTAGCAGTTTTTATTTTTTTAATCCAAACGAATTTAAAAATTTATCAACTGAGTCAACACTAATCTTCTTTCCTCCAGCGCCAATAATGAAAATATTTTTGTCAATTAAAATAAGTCCAAAATAATCAGATCTGGCGTTAAATTATGGTCGAATACGCCTGAAAATTACCGGATTTAAGTAATTGAGATTGCTAATTCATCGATTTAAGATTTTCCAGGGCCTCCGGAACATATTGATGAACGCTTTTGATCATGATACAATATTCCATCTTTTCGCACTCAGCGCATGTTACAAAATTATTGGACAATGCACATCTCCTTATTTCGCATTGCTCACAATGACCAAATTTAACACCAACTTCTCTGCAACCTGTACAATTAATCATTTCAGAAGTAATAGCTGCTGCACCATACTGAACTTTCCACTTTTCAGCGGTTTGTGCTCGTAATTCATTATTATCCGCTATTGTAGCAATTCTTGCTTCGCAAGAAGCACAATTCAGTCCACAAGAGGCAATAATCTTTTCCATATTTATTTTCTTTTGGTGATTATATTAAGTAAACGGAAAGATATCATGTACTATTTAAAATTCTAATTCTCTACTTTCTGACCCCTCTAAATCTCCAAAGGAGACTTTTGGCCTGCATTCCGAATAACTGCAGTTCCTTGCTCACCCCAATTCCCCTCCTTTGGAGGGATTAGGGGAGGTCCAGGGTTAGTGAAGGTCAAAAGAGGAAATAAATAATTACGATATTATATTGTTCTTATAACATATGAATTCTTTTCATCACTAAAACGGAAATATTTTAACTGACAAATCTCTAACGATAAATGGATAGTGTCATTTATTTAGTGTCAATTGGTATTGTGAATTTAAAATCACTACTCTTGCCAAATTCACTTTCTGCCCAAATGGTTCCACCATTTTTTTCTACAAATTCTTTACACAGCAAAAGTCCAAAACCAGTTCCTCGCTCACCTTCTGTTCCTTTTACCGATTTTGTTTTATCAATTTGAAATAACGATTGTATTGTATTTGCATCCATTCCTATACCTGTATCGGAAACAATAATTTCTATGTAAGATTTTTTAATGCTTGCTAATACTCTTACCTGTCCGGATTTTGGGGTGAATTTTATTGCATTTGAAATTAAATTTCGCAAAATTGCTTTTAACATATTTCTGTCGGAGAGAACATATAAATCGGGAGGAACACAACAATCTATTTCTATGTTTTTAGCTTTTGACACGTTTGATATGAGTGAAATACATTCATTTACAATTTGAATTAAATGAATGTTTTCAGGATTAAAAGCGACCATATCCCGCTGTGCTCTTGCCCACTCCAATAGCTCATTGAGAAAGAAAAAAGTACGTGTTGATACATCATAAATGTTATCAATAAAACTTTTTATTTCTTCTTCGCTATAATTTTCCAAATCCTCTTTAAGTAATTCAGAGAACCCAATTAACGCATTAAAAGGAGTTCTTAAATCATGCGCAAGTATTGAAATAAATTTATCCTTGGTTGAATTTGCTTCTTTAAGGTTCGTTTCACTTTTTCGCAAAGCCAGTTCAACCGTCTTTAATTCAGTTATATCCCGAATAATACCTTCCCTGCCTATAATTTCGCCATTTTCGTTGATATTGCATAACAGGTACATTTCTTTTCCCTGTTTTGTTTTTGTAAATATTTCAAAATTATACAATTGGCTCACTCTTTTAAGCTCCTTACCCATTTGCTCTCTTGTTTCAGCCGGATATAATATCGTGATATGCTCCCCTATTATATCAGAGGGCAAATTGTATCCAAACATCCTTGCAAGTGCATTATTTGCTAAAATAATATAACCATTATTATCGGTACGAACGATACCTTCATCCATGAATTGAAAAAGCCGTTTGTATTTCTCCTCGCTTTCCTTCAACGCCAATTCAATTTGTTTTTGCGGGGTAATATCCCGGGAGCTTGTTCTTAAACCAATAAATTCGCCGCCTGAGGTATAGATGGGTTGGCCGGAGGTTTCAACCCAGATCATTTCTCCGCTCTTTTTAATTAATCTATATTTAACAGGAGTCGGAAACTTCCCTTTTGTCAACATGATAAATTTTGATAAGACATTTTCAAAATCATCAGGGTGAACAAAATCTGAAAGTGAAACTATGGTGGAGTATTCTTCAGCAGTATAACCCAATAGTTTCTCGATAGAAGGACTGCAATAGATAATCATATGATTTTGGTCACGATATACTTCCCAATCGTTGCTAAAGTCGGAAATCATTTTAAATTTCGCTTCACTTTGGGTAAGTTTTTTATTGGCATCCTCCAAACTGACAATAAGCTGCTTATTTTCTTCAATTTGTTGTTCAAGTTCATAAGTCTTATTTTGCAACCGTAAAAGATTTTGAATTTTTGTTTTTACAAACTTATTTGAATACGGTTTTGTTAGTATATCATTTGCTTCAGTCAGAATTTTTTCATTCAACTCATTTAAATCAGAAAAGCTACAAATAAGATTAACAGGCAAAATATCGGGTGATTTATATTCTCTTATTTTTGCCAATATCTCATTCCCACCTGTATCAGGCAAATTAAAGTTAAGAAAAATAAGATGATAAGAATTGGCTTCTATATTTTTAATTGCCTGATAACCTGAAGAAACAAAATCTACCAGGCAGTTCTCATCCAGGAGAAACTGTCCTAAATAATTTGCTTCTGTTGTATTATCTTCAACTATTAATATCTTTTGGGTCATACGCTTGTTTTTCAAAATTTTCAAATTGCATAAACAGTATATAAAAATGAGGTAATCAAAAATACACCACTTTTTTATCTTTAACCCTCTTTTTAATTCATTTTCAAAATAATGGAACTAAAAACTCATTTGAACCTTAGCTAACCTATTAATGCAAAGTTAAATTTAAACCATTTGGAAATTAACTTTGCTGATAACGGTCAGCGGTTCGTTTTTATTATCTGTCCACCGAATAATTCAGTTCAGTTACCCCGCAGGTAAATGGTCGGGTAGTCAGTAGTTTTAGTTTTTCTTTGATGTCTGCAAACAACGGAATGCCTTGTCCAAGAATAATTGGATTGACAAATAGCCAGTAGCCGTCAATTAAATTCAGTTGAATAAGTGAATGTGTTGCTGTCGGGCTACCAAAAAGCAGAATGTCATTACCTGGCTGTTGTTTTATTTCATTGATGCTGTCCGAAAGGTTGTCGCTAATAATTGTGGTGTTAGCCAAACCCGGGTCTTTCATCGTATTTGATAAAACAACTTTGTGAACTTTGTTATACCACTTTGAATGTTCAATGTCGTGCCTGGATGCTGTTGGTTTGTCTGCTGCGGTAGGCCAGTAATTTTCCATCATCTCATAAGTTACCCGTCCGTATAATGCAGTGTCGCCTTCGCTTATCCGCTTACCGACAAAGTCAAAAATTTCTTCATCAACCTTAATCCAGTCCATTTCTCCGTTCAGTCCTGCCACAAAACCGTCAAGCGATATGTGCATAAATGAAATTATTTTTCTCATATGGTTCTATTTTTTATTGGTTTAATTCATTGCCTTTGGTAGTTGTAAGTTCATGAGGGTTTCATATAGCCAAGTTCTTTCCATTTTTCTATCCCGATTTTCAAAATAGTTTGAAGTTCCAGTTCATCCACCTGTTCTTCTTTGTTGAAATGAAAACATGTTTTGTTTTTCTGTAACAGCCATATTTTGAATTTTAAGATATGTACGCAAACCGGTTTAACCCGGCGAAAGTTTAGAACCCATAGGTGTGCCTTGAGTGGTAAATATAGTTAACTTCCCTGATTTGTCAAATTCAACGAAAATACGGAGGGGCAAGTCCCCTGGTTCGGGGTTTATGCCATTGTTGATGCGGGTTTGCAATCCGCGCCTCGTTGATTTTGGATTTGTAATCCGGCAAATAAAATAAAACGCCGCTGGTGTGGATATGCAACTCCGCGCCTTACTGATACCGGATTTGTAATCCGGTGAATTAAACAAATTCGGGATAAATAGCCAGGTAATGTTTTAATGCGTATTCCCAGAATGTGGATTTTAAAAGTTGGTTATATCGGGATTGAAAATCGCCGGATCTGCATGGCGCAGATTGCAAATCCGCGCCAGCGAGAAAATCGGGACTGCTTCGAGGATGTAGTTCAACATGGACTTTAAGTTGGGTCTTGCCCCTCGACTGCACGAAGTCTTACTTATTATTGGCTGGCGTTCGTTAGGAATCAAAAAAACTTAGTGATTATGCGTTAATTTTCTTTGGTTGCGAGGTCTTGGTCGCTCAAACCAGGCACTTTTGATGTGCTTTTTTTTCTGTCGTTAATTGGTCTGGTAATTATTAATTACTTTTTGAAATATTTTTGAATTAGCGAAAGTAGGTCTTCTTTCTTAAAGGGTTTTACAATATAATCGTTACAGCCAGCTTGAATTGTTATGTCTCTGTCGGCAGATAGTCCAAAAGCTGTCTGTGCGATTATGACAACATCTTTGTTGAATTGTCGGATTTGGCGGGTTGCTTCATAACCGTCCATTACAGGCATTTGAATATCCATTAGAATTAAATCAATGTCAAGGTTCTTTTGGCAAATTTCAACAGCTTCAAAACCGTTTCTTGCTTTTAAAATTTCTTTGCCAATCTTATAGACATCAATAGTAATAAGCATTTCAGATATTTCATCGTCTTCGGCTATTAATATTTTCAGTCCTTTAATCTTATTTTCATTTTCTTCCGCCGGAACATTGTTCCTAACTATATTTTTTTCCTCCGGTTCAGGATTATATGGTAAGGTAAAATAAAATGTAGAGCCAATACTTTCTTTGCTTTCTACCCAAATTTTGCCGCCAAGCATCTCTACATAGGCTTTAGAAATCGACAAGCCTAATCCTGCACCCTGTCGGGCCATTTTGTCGGAAATATTAGCCTGAATAAAACGTTCAAAGATGGCTGACTGCCTATCTTTTGGAATCCCAATTCCTGTGTCTTTCACAAAAAATTCAATGGCTTCATCCTTTTTTTGATACCCAAATTCTATAAGGCCTGCCTGGCTGTATTTAATGGCATTTTTAACAAGATTGGTGAGAATTGAGTAGAGTTTCTCATTGTCCGTTCTAATAGTGGCTTTATTTGTCGGCAATGCATTTTTAAAGAGAAAAAGCATTCCTTTTTCTTCAACCTGGGGTTTAAAGAAGAAATATATGAATTCGATCTTCTCATTAATATTGCAATCCTTAATATTAATATCTATCAGATTAGCTTCTATTTTTGAAATATCAATAATATCGTTGATGATATTGAGCATGCGAGCTCCACTCTTCTCAATGATTCTGATATATTCCTGCTGTTTTGATCCAGTAAGACCAGGCTCTTTCAATAATTCGGAAAAGCCGAGAATGCCATTCATTGGAGTCCTGATTTCGTGGCTCATATTGGCGAGAAATGCAGATTTTAATCTATCGCTTTCTTCTGCCTTTTTTTTAGCCTGGATTAATTCCTGAATAGTTTGGTATTTTTCAGTGATATCAGTGGCAATACCAACACGTTTGATAATTTGACCCGAATTATCAACTATAGGAACTGTTTTAGCGTTTATCCAACGTACCTGATTGTCGCCCCGAATTATTCGATACTCATAGCTGAACAGCCCTTTTTCTATAAATTCGTTTGTATGAAAGATTTCCTGAACAAGCGGTTTGTCCTCGGGATGTATTTTATCTGTAAATATTTGCGGATTTTCATATATTGCGGTGCAAGGAACGCCCCAAATCTTTTCAAATGAAGGGCTTACATAAATCATCTCGCTGTTAGTCCGCAACCAAAAAACCTCATCTATATTTTCTGCAATTTGTTTAAATTTATTTTCAAAATCTTTGGCATTTGCTAATGCCAAAATTAATTCTGCCGCACGTTTTGATTTCTCCTCGTTTTGAAAGGAAAGTTCTTTGTTGGCAACAACTAATTCTGCCGCTCGTCTGGCTTTCTCTTTATTTTGAAAGACAAGTTCAATATTAGCAATAACTAACTCGGCTGCTCGTTTTGCTTTCTCTTTGCTTTGGAACTTAAGTTCAAAATTAGCAATGATTAACTCGGCTGCGCGTTTCTCTTTTTCTTCATTCTGAAAAGCAATTTCTTGGAGAGCAACGGCTAATTCCTGTTCAAGTTGAATACGCTTTGCATTATCAATATCCTTTATTGCAATTATATAATTAAACTCTCTCTGTAATTCCGTTAATTCCCTTTGAAGTTCTTCATTGGTTTTGAATTGAATGTCCATACTAAGGTTTTTTATAGGTTTAAAGTCATGCAGATTTTAGTATTTGTTAGAGGTCTTATAAAATCAGACCTCGCCTTGTATAGGCAGGATAGGCCTGATAACTAACGGATTTATTTTGTAAAACTAATATATTATAATTACAAGCAATCAAAAATGGAAGTTATTATATGTAAATATATTAACCTCACAAATGACCTGTAAAATCACAAAAAAATTAAAAATAATAGCCCGAATAATTATTAAAGAATTGAGGTGGTCTCTTTGAGACTTTAAATGGTTTCCCGGAGAATTCAATTTGATTCTTTTCCAAATAAAATTCCCTGAAAAAGAATCCTTTTAATTGCAAAAAGAGTCGGCTTGGACTCTAAAAAGAGTCTGCCTGGTCTCTTTTTCAACCTATTTGGGTTTTATCAGAAACCTAACGGAATTTAGGATTAAATCAGCCCGAATATAAAAATGCCCTTAAATAAAGAATACCATTTATTTAAGGGCATTTTTCTGTTACAAAATCCGGACTTAATTAACTGGTTTGGCTTTAGGGGTGATAACACCGCTGCGGCCCGGGAAACGGGATTGAAGATCGTCGTAGATATTCTTCATACCCGGCAGGCCGGCCTTTGCTGCCCCTTTTACGGCAGTGTAGAATACCGGTGCAGCCATGTTAGCCTCACTCCCGGCGAGAAGGTTGGTATCCGATAATTTTTCATTCAATTGTTCCAGAGGCATTAAAATTCTTTTTAAACTGGTTACCACTGCTGTGTCTTTGGCAAATTCAGTCAGGTCAAGAAATGAGGGAACAATAGTTGGGTTCTGACTTGCATATTCGAATGATTTATTGACAAATGCGATTGTCAATTGAAATTTTAAATATTAGATTAATTTTAACCGATTAATTACTCCAGGTTTATGATAAAATATGAATTCTTTGATGACGGGAAATTGTTAATTACAAGTTATATTGGCGATATTGATAAAGAATTAATTAAGTCGTACATTAATTTTATTTTTACAAAATCAAATGGTGTCAATATCCAAAAATCGATTGCTGACTATCGTTATTCAAATATGGTATTTAGTAATAAAGATCTGGAGGGAATTGCACAATTCAGAAATAAACTGGATCCGGAGGGAAATCATAATAATACCGTTTTTTTAGTTGATACGCCAAAAGAAACCGCTTATGTTAATTTAATCTCTGAAAAATATTATAAAAATTCACATCCGGCTAAATTTTGTTCGACCTTAAAGAAGTGTATAAATATATTATCACTTGAAATCGACACCGATGAACTCGAAAGAAGATTAAATGAGTTGAAATTTGAATTTATAGAATAATCAGGTGCGGAAGTTTAGATTTCGTCTGACGGCAGGAATATTTTTACCCTAAGCAGGCCAAGCATTTTCCGGGGGATTTTCTCTAGGAACGACCTTTGGGATTGGAGGCTGTAAATGCCCCCTTGACCATTCCGGTGGGACTGGATATTCCAGGGAGCGATTAAAAATCCCCCGATCTGCGGGGCGCTGATTGCAAATCCGCACCGCCCGGAGTGTAAAATCTTAATCAGAGCCAAACCTCTTCCTTAATTTTCCCGGGTCAGCGATTTTTTTACCCGGTTGTTTTGCAACAAAATCACTACTGCCCCAAAGACTACCCAGCCAAAAATCCTGAAAATCATACTAAAGGATTCGAATGAGGCGATAAAGTAATTCCAGAACCCGGCGTTGAGCGGGTTTCCCATCACCCGGAAAGAATCAACCAAACACCAGCCACAACGCAGAAACACCAAGAAACCCAGGGAAACAGGGATGGAGAGCAGATAATAAATGGGCCTTTTCATGCAGATAGATATAGAACATATCAGAAACTATGGGTTATAACAAGTTGATAATACTCCGTGAAATACGACCCAATATATTACCGAAACAATACGCCGGACCTTCCGGCCCAGCCCAGTGAAATATGGCGTCTGAAATGAAGATAAGAATAAAAACAATCGCAAAAACACCAATGATTTTGAAAATTAATTTTCCCATGTTTTGATTATTAATTAAACTGACCAAATTATTAAAATAACTAATTTATAAAACATTTTATACTTCTAAGTAATTATCAATGAATAATGTTCAATTTTTAATGTTATTACGAATTGATTATCTGAGATATAGAAAGATATAATTACGACATTAAATCCTTCCACTTACTTATTATGAAATATGTGATCAATAAAATCACAATTCGTTTAATTTTAAAAAGTATTTTGGTTATGAGA
>Ga0364873_10063_pt1 | contig 65925 bp, 66 predicted proteins | sample ExccelAu500001D3_2_FD_206928 | JGI IMG/M metagenome (GOLD analysis project Ga0364873, IMG submission 206928) | Enriched cells from Trout Bog Lake Hypolimnion, Wisconsin, USA - BchlTB.Aug07.5000.01.D3 | ecosystem: Environmental > Aquatic > Freshwater > Lake > Hypolimnion/Profundal zone | place... | reverse complement strand
GCCTCTAAATTAAAATTCCCCTATAATTAGATTTAAGAGGTTTAAAATCCTATTTTTAGCGCCTTAAAATTGATAAAGCGGTATCAATTATTTATGGTTAAAGGAAGCGAAGAATGAAAGTTTTAAAATTTGGCGGAACATCTGTAGGAAGTCCTGAAAGGATGAAAAAACTGCTGGATATTATCGACCCTGCCGAGCGGCAGATCGTAGTGCTGTCGGCTGTATCCGGCACAACAAATAACCTGGTTGAAATAGGGCAGGCCTACCTTGCCGGCGATAAAAATAAAGCAGCCGGTTTGATCAGTGTTTTAAAAGACAAGTACGAAGTTTTTATAAAGGAATTATTTACTAAAAAGGAATACCTGGAGCAGGGTAAAGAAGTTATTGACTATCATTTCGGGCTACTCAGCAACCTGGCAAATGACCTGTTCACGTCAATAGAAGAAAAGATCATACTTGCACAGGGTGAGTTATTATCGACCACGCTTTACCATGTTTATCTTAAGGAAATTGGCGTACCCTCTGTTTTGTTGCCGGCGCTTGATTTTATGAAGATTGACGAGGACAACGAACCGGAAGTTGATTACATCACCGAACATATTACCCCACTGCTGGAAAAATATCCGGAAAATAATCTGTTTATCACCCAGGGCTATATTTGCCGGAATAGCTTTGGTGAGATCGATAACCTGCGCCGTGGCGGCAGCGATTATACCGCGTCACTGATAGGCGCAGGCATTCGCAGTGAGGAGGTGCAGATCTGGACGGATATTGACGGCATGCATAATAATGATCCGCGCATAGTAAAAGGAACTCAGCCAATAGCTCAATTATCTTTCGATGAAGCAGCCGAGCTGGCTTATTTCGGCGCCAAAATATTGCATCCGCAAAGCGTTTTCCCGGCACAGAAATATAAGATTCCGGTGCGTTTGCTCAATACTATGGACCCAAAAGCACATGGTACCCTCATCACCAATACCAGCGAAAAGGATAAAATAAAATCAATAGCTGCCAAAGACGGCATCACCGCCATTAAAATACAATCCAGCAGGATGCTGCTGGCGCATGGTTTTTTACGCCGGGTTTTCGAGGTTTTTGAGCGGTATAAAACATCCATCGATATGATCACCACCTCGGAAGTTGCCGTATCATTAACCATTGATGATACCACCCACCTTGAGGAGATCACAGCCGAACTGCTTGGCTTTGGTACGGTTGATACCGATGTAAACCAAACCATTATTTGTGTGGTTGGTGATTTTGGCACCGAGAAGCATGGCTACGCAGCAAGGGTATTGGAAGCAGTAAAACATATCCCCGTAAGGATGATATCCTATGGGGGGAGCGATCATAACATGTCACTGCTGATACATACGGCTGATAAAACAGAAGTGTTAAGGAGTTTACATAACAGGCTGTTTTAGCCTCACCCTGCCCTCTCCAAAGGAGAGGGTTATATAAGAAAAAATTAATATTAACCCCCGTTTAAAAAAGTCCTCTCCTTTGGAGAGGATTTAGGTGAGGCAAAACGGGATGATTTATAAGAATAATATGTTTGATACAAACACCATAAACCGTTTTCAGCAATTAGAAACGCCATTCTATTATTACGACCTTGATGTGTTGCGTAAAACACTTGAGGCATGCACTACTGCATCTGCTAAATACGGTTTTCATGTGCATTATGCCATGAAAGCTAATTTTAACCCCAAGGTTTTAGATATGATCCAATCCTACGGTTTAGGGGCCGATTGCGTTAGCGGCAACGAAGTAAAGGCGGCTATTGAACACGGTTTTGGTAAAGACAAAGTAGTTTTTGCTGGGGTAGGTAAATCAGACAAAGAGATCAACCTGGCGCTTAATGCAGATATTTTTTGTTTTAATGCCGAGTCGGTGCAGGAACTGCATATCATAAACGATCTGGCGAAAGCCAAAAACAAAAAGGCAAATATTGCGATCCGCATTAATCCAAATGTGGATGCGCATACCCACCATTTTATAACTACCGGGCTGGATGAAAATAAATTTGGTATAAACACCTGGCAACTGACCGATGTTGCCGATGCTCTCCGTAATTGCCCCAACCTGCAGTTTTTAGGAATTCATTTTCACATCGGTTCGCAGATAACGGACATGGAGGTTTATAAAAATCTGTGTACACGGATCAACGAAATACAGGATTGGTTTAACGACCATGGCTTTGAAGTGAAAGTGTTGAATACAGGCGGTGGTTTAGGCGTTGATTACCATAACCCGGATACCAATGGCATCAGCGATTTCGAAAGCTATTTTAAGGTTTTTAAAGATTTTTTAAATGTAAAGCCTGGTCAGGAAGTACATTTCGAACTGGGTCGCGCACTGGTAGCACAAAGTGCCGCCCTGATCTCCCGGGTGCTTTATGTGAAAAATGGGATAAAAAAGAATTTCCTGGTATTAGATGCCGGCATGACAGAACTTATCCGCCCTATGTTGTACCAGGCCTATCACCAAATTGAGAGATTAGAGGTTAAAGGGGAGTCCGGAAGTCCGGAAATCCGAAAGTCCGAAAGTGAGGAATTGGAAGATGCTCACCATTCACCACTCACCATTCACTATGATGTTGTAGGTCCGATTTGCGAAAGCACAGATTGTTTCCGCAAAGACGTGGAACTGGCCCAATCTTTTCGCGGCGACCTGATTGCTATCCGTACCGCAGGCGCTTATGGCGAAGTTATGGCTTCGGGTTATAATTTGAGGGATAGGGTAGGGAGCGTTTATTCGGAATAAATTAAAACGTAAGCCCAACTCTCAAAAAGATATTTTCACCTGTCTCTATGGTCGCGAAATATTTTTTCACCTTGATAAAATAACTGAGTTTTCCGAACATTTTACGGTACCTGCTGTCGGCCGCAGTTTGCGTTTGATAATAGGTATAGTCTAATTCATTATAACCAAATGTTGTTCCGAGAAACCCGCGAATCCCATGCTCAATATCTTTATTCCTGCTATGGAAAATCACTTCGGAAGTTAGACCCAGCGAAAACAAGTCGGTCCTTGGGTCGGTATAATATTGATGTTGTGTATTGATATATTGCCTGAAATCTGCGTATGATCCATATTCGTGGCTATAAGCAGCCTCTACGCCAATAATTCTTATATCTGTCTTCCCTGATGTGATAAAAACATCGGCCGACGCCCTCCCGCCAACGGCTCCAACAAATTTGTCGCTAAAATAGTTCCCGTTATCTTTCTGGATAGTGCTGTTCTGGTAATCGCCAAAAACGCCAAAGGCTCCGAAAGCAAGGTTGAAATTATTAAAAACATAGCCGCGGCTCAGGTTGAACTGCCCGCTGTACAGCAAATCACCGCCGTTATTATTGGTATTGACGTTTATACCGCCCGAAAGATAATTTACAGCCTTAACTGTATCAAATGAGGCTGGTTTTGGCTGATAAACAACATCCTGGTGATAAAGCGCCGGGGTGTAAACATTTGAACAGGACGCAAATATTAACGATGCAAAGGATAATAATAGGATGATCTTGTTTTTCATATTGTTGTTAAATATACCCATATAAACTAATATGTATAACACACATGGATGAGAAATTGTTATACATAGTGCCCGAAAATTATACTCCAATAATCATTTCCTAAAACTTTAGTCCTAATCTCAAAAAAACGCCCTGGCCAACTTCAATCGTGCCGAAATAGTTTCTTAACTTAACAAAATAGCTGACTCTGGCGAACAGGTTATGGAAATCGGTGGCCTTTACATCAGTTGCTCTGATGGTTGAATAATAAGAATTGGGGTCGTCCAATTCATTATGGCCAAGGGTGGTCCCTAAAAAGCCCTGGAAACCCTGCTGGATATTTTTATTGCCCCGGCTGTTAATTATTATTTCCGAAGTTAAGCCTACCGTGAAAAGATTTATTCTCGGGTCAACGTAATATTCAGGCTGTTGTGTATTTAAGTACTGTCTGAAATTTGCGTATGAGCCAAATTCATGACTGTAGGCTGCTTCGATACCTATGATCCTGAAATCAGTCCTGCCTTTACTTATAAAAAAGTCGGCGGACGCCCTTCCACCAAAGGCGCCGTAAAATTTATCGGTAAAATAATTCGGGTCGCTCTTAGCTATATTTGTGTTCCCATAATCCCCAAACATGCCAAATCCGCCGAAGGCGAAGTTGAAATGCTTAATGGTGTACGCCCGACTTAAATCAAATTGTCCGCCCAATTGCAAATCGTTGCTATTGCTGAACGCGTTAAAGCCCGCCGAAACATAGTTCGCGGTTTTTACGGTATCATGTGAGGTGGGCTTTGGCTGATAAACAATATCCTGCCTGTAAATAGCAGGCGAATAAACAGGCGCACAGGATGAAAATAACAGGGCCGCAATAGATAGGGTTAAGATAGCTTTGTTGAGCATATTGGCTAAATATAAATATCTATACGGATATATTTAATGATTTGTAACAGTAGTCTTATATTTATGTCAAAACCCTATAATATCCCTTTATGAAAAAAGCAATTGTTGTAGGTGCATCATCAGGTATAGGTAAGCAATTGGCCATTATTTTAGCTGATAAGGGCTACAAAGTTGGAATCACAGGCAGGCGCGATCAATTATTATTAAACCTTCAGGCTACCAAGCCAGAGAGTTTTATTGTTTCCTGTTTTGATGTCAGCCATGTTGATGAAGTCCCCCTGCAACTGCAAAAGCTGGCCGACAAATTAGGCGGGCTCGACCTGCTTGTATTAAGTTCGGGCACTGGAAAAATTAACCCGGCGCTTAATACAGTTTTTGAACAGCAAACAAATGCAGTGAATGTGGCAGGTTTTACCGCAGTGGCTGATTGGGCATTTAACTTTTTTGAGCAGCAGTGCCATGGGCATTTTGCTGCTATAACTTCGGTAGCTGCCATACGTGGAAATCGCCAGGCCCCGGCCTATGGCGCATCAAAAGCGTACCAGGTAAATTACCTTGAGGCCTTAAGACAAAAAGCAACAAAGACAAAGTTGCCTGTTTACGTCACTGATATCCGCCCCGGTTTTGTGGATACCCCCATGGCGCAGGCCGAAAATATGTTTTGGGTGGCGCCAGTTGGAAAAGCTGCGGAGCAGATTTTAAAAGCTCTTGAAAACAGGAGGGATGTGGTATATATAACCAAACGCTGGCGGGTTGTGGCCTTCTTATTCAGGATGGTGCCTGGATTTTTGTTTAAACGGATGTGAGCTGGTCAAAAAGTACCTTTCAGCAATTTATACCTGAGGCTGAGGGGATGGATTTATGTTAAACTTCTTATATTCGGCATCAGTAATACCCGCCTGTTCACCCGCCTGTTCAAGTGTCCACACTTGAACACATGAAGTTGTGAGCGTCCACGCTCCCGTGGTAGTTTATGAGCGAATCAATCCCCTAATAATCGTGAGCGTGGACGCTCAAATCAAAATCATTCAAGTGTGGACACTTGAATGGGCGAGTGGGGGATGGATTTGTATTAAACTTCTTATATTCGACATCAGTAATATATCATCGCAATTTCTATGACCGATTATAAAATGCAGGCGGCAAAAGCGGCATTGGAACTCATTAAACCCGGACAGACCATTGGTTTAGGTGCAGGAACTACCATTGCTCATTTACTGGCATTGCTTGCCACTGAAAGGGAACTTGCCGGCACGCTTACTTTTGTTTCCTCTTCATTCAAAACCGCAAATCTGATAAAAGACTATGGGCTGAAGCTACAAACGGCTTTACTGATAAATAACCTGGATATTTATTTTGACGGATGTGATCAGTTTGATATGGAACTTAACGCCCTGAAAAGCGGCGGAGGGATCCACACTTCAGAGAAAATACTGGCAGCGATGGCCAAGGAATTTGTTTTAATCGGTGATTCAGGAAAATTTGTGATCGCTTTGGATACAAGTTATCCTTTAGTTGTCGAGATTTTACCGGGCGCTTTAACTTTGGTGCTGCAACGGATAGGGCGGGATTTTCCCGACGCAAAGCCAAAGATTCGCATGAGTCAGCAAAAAGATGGAGCAGTTATTTCGGATAATGGAAATATGCTGATCGATGTTTATTTTAATAAGCTGATTGCCCTGGATAAACTAAATATTCATATCAAAATGATCCCCGGAGTTGTTGAGCATTCCCTGTTTTACCGGATGGCTTCAAAAGCTATCATCGCAGGAGAGGACGGAACAAGAATGGTTTTTCCGCAATATGCATAAAAGACCGCCACCGCACCGCCTGTTCAAGTGTCCACACTTGAACACATAAAATTGTGAGCGTCCACGCTCCCGTGAAAGCTAAAATATCCTCATTTGTAAATAAATCCCTTAATAATCGTGAGCGTGGACGCTCAAATCAAAATCATTCAAGTGTGGACACTTGAAGGGGCGAAGTGAACGGGCGAAGTGAACTGCAAAATTACCTTGCCGTTACAAAATTAAATGTCCATATTTATTTCATGTCACGAAATGCCTCAACCGACGAACTTTACTTTGTCACTTTAACCGTAATTGATTGGATAGACGTTTTTACACGCCGCCAATACAATGATTTTATAATTGAAAACCTTGCCTGGAACCAGCAGCACAGAAAACTTAACATTTATGCCTATGTAATCATGGCCAATCATATCCACATGATTGCCAATGTAACCGATGGGTCGCTTGGGGATGTGCTTGGGCTTTTTAAAACCTATACCTCAAAAGAACTTTTTAAAATGATTGCCAACAATACCCAGGAAAGCAGACGTGACTGGATGATCAAAGCATTTGAGCGGGCAGGCAAGTACAATCACTTAAATGAACATCACCAATTTTGGCAGAATGGTAATTATCCTGTGTTGCTTTATTCACCGGCGGTAATTGAGCAAAAGATTGATTACACTCACGAAAATCCTGTAAGAGCAGGCTTTGTAGGTTCGGCGCATGAATATTGGTATAGCAGCGCTAATCCTGAAAGCCCTTTGAAGATTATTTATTAGTTCAGGTGTGTACGCTTGAATTTTTTGCGTTCAAGCTTGGACGGGGGAGGCTCTTTTGGCGGGATGGTACAACATATATAATTTCATGATATGAATAATAAGGGAATATTTTTACTGGTAAAAATTTCAGCTGTTTTTTTAATAATCTATTTGATTAATAAAGCTATCAACAGGCCGGCTACAATAAAAGGATGGAGTTTTAAAGGACCGGTTGAAAACGTTTGGTACACCGAAAAGGGTATTCCATCTGTTTTGGTAAATGACACCGAGTATAATTTAGATCACATGATATGGCATTTTGACGATATAATTCACGTTGGCGATACCGTCATCAAGCGAAAAGGCGATCTACGACTCAGGCTTATCAGAAGAGGCACCAAAGACACGGTGTTTTATAATTCAATTAACGACGATTAATGAAAATGATAAAAAAATTACTGTGCTATACCCGCCTGTTCAAGTGTCCACACTTGAACACATAAAGTTTTGAGCGTCCACGCTCACGTCATAGATCAACCAGACAATTGCAAGTATATCCGCTCATAGTCGGGAGCGTGGACGCTCCCAATAAAAGTCGTTCAAGTGTGGACACTTGAACGGGCGGTGGATGTAAGTGCTTAATAAGTGTGAAATAAACAATTATTTTTTATTAAATAATAATAATTGCTTTAATTTACACTCGTAAATCGCAAACATAAACCAATTTGCCTGAATGAATAAAGACCAATTTGTGATCGGCGTTGATTACGGTACCGATTCGGTGCGTTCCGTAATTGTTGATACCCGTAACGGGAAGGAGTTAGCCTCCTCTGTTTTTTTATACCCACGCTGGCAGCAGGGCTTATACTGCAATGCCGGGCAAAATCAGTTCAGGCAGCATCCGCTCGATTATGTTGAAGGACTGGAACACACCATAAAAGACTGTATAAAAAAGGCAGGCGGTGCTTCGGCGGCATCCGCTATTAAAGCCATATCTGTTGATACCACCGGCTCAACACCTGTTGCCGTCAATGAGCAGGGCCTGCCCCTTGCAATGGTACCCGGTTTTGAGCAGAACCCCAATGCCATGTTTGTTTTATGGAAGGACCATACTTCGGTAAAAGAAGCAGCAGATATAAACCAACATGCCACAAAATTTCCTGTTAATTACCTGCAATATGTTGGTGGGATCTATTCTTCGGAATGGTTTTGGGCCAAACTGCTGCATGTCTTAAAAGCAGATGAAAAGGTTAAACAGGCTTGCTACTCCTGGGTTGAACATTGTGACTGGATCCCGTTTTTACTAAGCGGCGGCAAACACATAAAGGATATGAAACGCGGCCGTTGCTCCGCAGGGCATAAGGCGTTATGGTCGGCAGAATATGGCGGCTTGCCACCCGATGAATTTTTTACCTCCCTCGATCCGGTTTTAAAAGGATTTACAGATAGACTCTATAAAAATACTTATACTTCTGACCAGGCTGCCGGGACCCTCAGCGAAGAATGGGCAGCCCGTTTAGGCCTAAGCACTGATGTTATTATTGGCGTAGGTGCGTTTGATGCTCATATGGGTGCAGTGGGCGGACAAATTGAGCCGTATCATTTAAGTAAGGTAATGGGTACTTCTACTTGCGATATGCTGGTAGCGCCGCATGCAGATCTTCAGGGAAAACTAATAAAGGGCATCTGCGGGCAGGTAGATGGCTCGGTGATCCCCGGTATGATGGGCCTGGAGGCAGGACAATCTGCTTTCGGTGATACTTATGCTTGGTTCAAGAATTTGCTCTCCTGGCCTCTTAATGAACTACTGGCGCAATCGTCATTGATTGATGCAACAACAGCCGAAGCTTTAAAATCTGAAATTGCAGCGAAAATAATTCCCGAACTCAGCAGGCAGGCAGCGCTTTTGCCCTTGGATGAAAATGCCGAACTTTCGGTTGATTGGCTGAATGGCCGTCGTACGCCTGATGCCAACCAATTGTTAAAAAGCGCCATCACCGGCTTAAGTCTGGGTAGCGACGCGTCACGTGTTTTCAGGGCGCTGGCAGAAAGTACCTGTTTTGGTGCAAAAAGCATAGTCGACCGGTTTAACAGCGAGGGCGTACCGGTAAAAGGACTGATCGGGATAGGAGGGGTAGCCAAAAAATCACCATACATTATGCAAATGATGGCTGATGTTTTACAGATGCCGATCCGCATTCACCAGTTTGAACATACCTGCGCCCTTGGGGCGGCCATGTTTGCTGCTACCGCTGCAGGGATTTATCCAACAGTAGAAGAAGCAATGGCAACTATGGGTGGTGGTTTTGATCAGGAATATCAACCCAACAAACAAAACGCTGAACTATATGAGAAGCGTTACAGGAAATATGCTGAATTAGGGACATTTGTGGAGCAGCAAACAAAAGACGAATAGCAAAAATGTTAAATCACCTACTTTTAAAAAGCTAAAATCTATGTCATTTCGACGAGCCTGCCGGCAGGCAGGGAACGAGGAGAAAACTTAAGCGCCATGCATAGCGATCATGCCCGGTGTTTAAGTTTTCTAACTTCGTTCGAAATGACATTTTTAATTAATTGCCATGAGTAAATACGAACATATCCAAAAGCAGGCTTACAAAGCCAATATGGAATTGCCAAGACTTGGCCTGGTGATATTTACGTTCGGCAATGTCAGCGCCGCCGACAGGGATTTGGGGGTGTTTGCTATAAAACCAAGCGGGGTGCCTTACGACGAACTATCACCTGAAAAAATGGTGATCGTTGATTTTGAGGGCAGGGTGGTTAAAGGGAAACTGCGACCATCTTCGGACACCAAAACCCATGCGGTATTGTACAAGGAGTGCCCTGAGATCGGTGGTATTTGTCACACCCATTCCACCTATGCCACGGCATGGGCGCAATCCCAAAGGGATATTCCGATTTTTGGCACCACCCACGCGGATCACAACACAGTTGATATTCCCTGCGCGCCGCCGATGGCTGACGATATGATTGCAGGCGATTATGAGTATCAAACCGGCTACCAGGTATTAAACTGTTTAAAAGAAAAGGACCTTAATTATAAAGAAGTTGAAATGATACTTGTGGGCAACCATGCGCCCTTCACATGGGGCAAAACAGCCGAAAAAGCGGTGTACAACAGCGCCGTATTGGAGTCGATTGCGCAGATGGCCTGGTTAACCGAACAAATTAACCCTAAAGCGGCAAGGTTAAAAGATTCACTCATAAAAAAACATTTTGAACGCAAACATGGGCCGGATTCCTATTATGGGCAGTAGGTTAGTCATTGGTCATTGTGTCATTAGTCATTGGTTTTTAAATTCACTAATTCAAAAATCACTAATTCACTAAATCACTAATTCAATAATTATAAAATGATAGATCTAAAGGTATTCGAAATCTGGTTTGTGACTGGCAGCCAGCATTTATATGGGGAAGAAACACTAAGGAAAGTTGCAGAACATTCGGAATTGATAGCACGGTCATTCAACACTAATGATAAAATTCCCGTTGGTGTTGTTTTTAAACCAACTGTAAAGTCACCCGAAGAGATTTACAATGTTTGCCAGGAAGCGAATACCACTAAAAATTGTATCGGCATTATTGCCTGGATGCATACCTTTTCGCCGGCAAAAATGTGGATTGGCGGGCTAAAGATCCTGCAGAAACCGTTGATGCACCTGCATACCCAGTTTAACCGCGATATCCCCTGGGATAGTATCGATATGGATTTTATGAACCTGAACCAAAGCGCCCATGGCGACCGGGAATTTGGTTTCATCATGTCGAGGATGCGTTTGAATCGCAAAGTTGTTGTAGGGCACTGGGAAGATCCTGAAGTAATAGGGCAGATCGGCGCCTGGAGTCGCGTAGCTGCCGGCTGGAACGACTGGCAGGGCGCCCGGTTTGTTCGTTTTGGTGATAACATGCGCTTTGTTGCTGTTACCGATGGCGATAAAGTGGAAGCTGAAATAAAGTTTGGCTATTCGGTAAACACCCATGGTATAGGCGACCTGGTAAAGGTTATCAATGATATTAGCGATGCCGCAACAAACAGACTTATTGCCGAATATGAAGAGAAATATGCCGTAGTGCCTTCTTTGCATAAAGGCGGAGCGCATTACAGTTCGATGCAGGCGGCAGCAAGAATTGAACTTGGTTTGGAAGCGTTTTTGAAGGACGGCAATTACAAAGGTTTTACCGACACTTTCGAAGACCTGCATGGCATGGTTCAATTGCCGGGTATTGCAGCGCAGCGCCTGATGGGCAAGGGCTATGGCTTTGCCGGAGAAGGCGACTGGAAAACCGCTGCATTGGTTCGCGCCATGAAAGTAATCGGCAGCGGACTTGAAGGAGGTAATTCATTTATGGAAGATTATACCTATCATTTCGATCCAAAAAATCAAATGGTTTTAGGCTCGCACATGCTGGAGATCTGTGAATCTATTGCCAAAGGGAAAGCAAATTGTGAGATCCATCCCCTGGGTATCGGCGGAAAAGCTGATCCTGTACGCCTGGTATTTAATGTGGCAGGTGGCCCGGCTTTAAACGCTTCAGTAATTGATATGGGTAACCGTTTCAGGTTGCTTGTGAACGAGGTACAGGCGGTTGAGCCTGAACATGAGCTGCCCAACCTGCCCGTGGCGCGCGTATTATGGAAACCATATCCTGATATGCAAACCGGATGTGCTGCTTGGATACTGGCAGGTGGTGCGCACCATACCTGCTATAGTCAAAACCTAACGGCAACACAGCTGGAAGATTTTGCCGAATTGGCAGGAATCGAATACGTATTGATTGGCAAAGAAACCCGCATGCACCAGCTGAAAAAGGAATTGCAATGGAGTGAGGTTTACTACAGGTAAGTGTACCTGTCCGATTTTTTATTTTAATGTCAGTTCGAGACAATTCGACATCATTCCAGTCTGCCCCATCGGGGCTACCGCTTTGTAGCAGATGATTCAAACGTTATAATTGCCGCGTCGGTGGCTACCCTTCGCCAATTGGGTAGCCACTGACGTGGCAATTATCCTTGCTATTTGTTTTCTACAAAGCGGTAGCCCCGATGGGGCAAAGGCTTTTCTTAGATCGATCTCGCCTTACTTTAGTATCACTTTGGTAGCGCCGTAACCAAATTTCTCTTTCCGGGCATCCATAAATGTTTGTATTTTGTGATGCTTGCTCAGTATTTTATGGATCTCGTGCCGCAGCGTACCATTGCCCGCGCCATGGATAAATATAATTTCGGGCGCCTGGTGTACAATGGCTGCATCCAATGTTTTCTGGAAATAAGCCAGTTGGATGCTCAATATTTCGGCGCTGTTAATAAACTGGTAGTCGTTTCTCAGTTTTTCAATATGCAAGTCTATTTCTGTACCGGGTTTTTCAATCGTCGTTTTTTCTTCAGACGTACTAAAAAAACTTTCTTTAAGCTTCTGCGCATCAATAATTACCTCGGGCTCATCTAACCGGATTAGCCAGCCCTGCTGGTTTAAAACCGGAACCTGTTTTTTGCTTCCTGAAAAATCTTTGGCTTTAAATTTTTCCTGATATACCAATGGTGCAGGCGGCTCAATATTCTGACCGGTATAGAAAAGTACGTTAAATATAAATTTAGGCCATAGCTGCAGGTCGGCCAATTGCTCCGAATATATTTTAGCTGATGATTTTGGTGCTATTGTACCGGCATATTCCCCTTTAAAATGGTCCTGTTTTCCGGTCGTTAACGTTGTTAATAATTGGAATGAGGTATCATTGACCAAATGAAAATGCACCACCGAATTAGCTTTCGGGTCGCTGATAACTGCTACATAAATACCTTTGGTTTGAAATTCGCCGGCAGGAACCGTCTTATCCTCAATGGTGTTATTCTTAACAGTTCCGGCTGGTTCATAGCCGTGTACCGTAGTTACTTTACTTGCGAGAACAGGGATCTCAAAATCATCTTCACCTGTAACACCTATCATCTGTTCATCGATAATGCGGGTAACAAAACCCTCCATTTTCTCATCAACAAAACGCACAAAATCGCCTAATTTATATTTCATATTTATGATTACTTTATGATTTCACCAATTTGGGGATGATTTCACCGATTATTTTGGGGATTTCACTGATTGTTTTTTGATTACACTGATTGGGTTGTGATAATCAGCAAATCCGGACTGCAAATTTACGCAGTTTAAATAACTAATCGGCGCAATCCTCCCCAAATCGGCGCAATCCTCCCCAAATCGGTGTAATCGCAGTCAAAATCGGTGCAGTCATTCTCAAATCGGTGTAATCGCAGTCAAAATCGGTGAAATCAAAAATAATCGGTGTAATCCCCAAACAAAAAAAACACCCGCCCGAAGGCAGGTGGCTACAAATTAGTTATTTAATACCCCTATTAAAATAACTGTTGCAAAGTAAAAAATTATTTGCCGGACTGCAAATACTAATAAACATTTTTTTTGCAAACTTGTTGCAATTGGCCTTCCAGCTCGGTAAAGCCATTGAAAATAAACCAATTAATATTTTTAGTAGAATACCTCATAATGGCATAGGTTATCCATTTACGTAAATTGCTTTTAATTTGCTCTTTTATGGGCGCTGATGAAAGTAATAACAAGTGGACTGTAAAACAAATACCGCGCATTGCATCCCTGCACTTTATCATAAAACAAATAAACCCGGCTTTTGGCCGGGTTTATTTGTTTTAAAGACATTTTGTCTTATAATTTTTGGATCGAATTATTCCAATCATTGGCAGTGCCTTTGACATTTGTTTTTGTGTCATTTAAAGCTTCCAGGGCTTCATCTTTTATGTTGTTAATTTTTGTTCTGGCTGCATTTATTGCCTCCTCTTTATATTCGGAGACATCATTTACAGCTCCCCTGAATTTTGATTTTGCTTTGTCGAAAGCATTTGTGCCGCGATTCTTAACATCCAGCGACGTAGCAACCGCCCGTTTTTTTGCTGCATCAACCAAATCCTCTATAAAATCGGCTATGCCGTCCCTCACTTTTCCTCCCTTTTCAGGTGCGAACAATAAACCCAATGCCGCACCTGCCGCGGCGCCTATTAAAAGCGCTGCTATAACCCTTGACTTATCTTTCATGTTTTTTATTTTTAGTGGATAATACATGGGTACAATAACAATGCCAAGGATTGGGCCTGCCAATATTCGCCTCACCTAAATCCTCTCCAAAGGAGAGGACTTTAGCTGCGCTCTTCGTTAGCCCAGTTTTCAACCCTCTCCTTTGGAGAGGGCAGGGTGAGGCAAATAGGGCAGTGTGAAGCAACAAAAAAGGCATCCACTTTTCAGTGAATGCCTGTACGTTTAATGATTATATTATAATTAAATAACCTTTACATTTACCGCATTTAAGCCTTTTCTGCCGTTCTCTACTTCAAACTCCACTTTGTCATTTTCACGGATCTCGTCGATTAAGCCTGTTGAATGAACAAATACGTCCTGGCCACCATTGCTTGGTGTAATAAAACCAAAACCTTTTGTTTCATTGAAAAATTTTACTGTTCCTTCTTTTTGCATTATTTTATTTATTAAGGCCGCTAAGGTAGATATAATTATCCAATATAAAGCATTAATTAAATAATTTAATTAGGCAACAGCCAATTGGCGACAGTGCAGTGTATCTTCCGAGTCTCTTACAATGCCGCGTATCTTCTCATCCAGTTCATTAACGGTAAGCTCCATAATATCAAAATATCCAAAATCAATATGCTCAAGTTTCATCAGGTCCATTATCCCGAGTAATGATGCAACCGGCCTGCGTAATTCATGCGACTGGATTATCGCTATGCGGGTTAGGGCTTCATTTTGGCTGCTGATTTGTTTTTCCTGCTGCTTGCGGGTGGTAATATCAGTTGAATTCAGCGCTATACCTATCACCTTGCCATGGCCGTTTTTAACGGGAATAAATGATGTTTCTTTCCAGCAGGCGTAAACCGTGCCCGGCATCAGCATCCATTCGCGTTTAACCGACTTTCCGGACAATGCCAATCCAAAATTCTTGGCAAATTGTTTATAAAGGCGGGGATCGGTATAGTTCATGATATTATCCCCAAGGGAAAGTTTCTTTTTATAGGTGGTTTGTATGTAGTCAGCGGCCGATTTATTAAAAGCTAAAACTTCGAGGTTGCCCCCTACTAAAATATGGGTGTCTTTTGATGAGTCGAAAATCGCTTTAAGTTTCACTTCAGAATCTTCGACCGATAATTTTTGCTCCTGTGCCTTTTTATATTGTTTTTCAAGCGATTGCACGCTCCAATTAAGTTCCATTAAGTTCATCACCTGGCGGCCTAATACTTCAAGCGTATTTTGCTGATGTTTATCAAGGTTACCCGCTTTAAAATCCATCACACATAAACTACCTACTGCATAGCCGTCTTTTGTGATTAATCTAATCCCTGCATAAAATAGTACCGGGTATTCTCCGGTCACCCTTGGATGGCAGTTGAACCGCTCATCAAGCGTAGTGTCAGGAATGATCAGCGCCCCTTCATGATCAATGGTATGGTTGCATAAAGAAAGTTGCCTTGTAGTACAAGTAACCTCTGTACCAGCAGCGGCCTTAAACCATTGCATATCTTCATCAAGCAAGGTTATAAAAGCAACAGGTGTATTGCATATTTGAGCGGCAAGGTTTACAATATCATTCAAATCTTTGGTGATATTACCATCAGGCTGCTTAAATCTGTTTACCGCTTTTAGTCGGTTTTGTTCGGTGTTCATAGATAATATTATATAAACTTCGTTATGAAAAATATTATTTTCATTGATTTTATTTATCGAAATCACATGCTTGTACGGTATTAATTACTTTTTTGTTATAAGAAATTCAACATATTAAAATATTTAATGAAGTTTTTCGGTTTATAGCAGTTTATTGGTTAAATGAGTTGATTAAGCGAGTGCTTGTTTTTATCGGTGAAATCATACCCAATCGGTGAAATCAAATAAAATAAATAAAATAAAAAAGCCCTTTAGCTTACGTACGCTAAACGGGCTTTGCTAAATAGAAATTAATCGCACAGATCACTCCATCGCGCTATCCTTAATTATTTAGCCACTTCATAAATATTTTTCAAGGTTTTTGCAGGGACGTATAATCTTTTGGACTTATAATGCATTACGATTAACATACGCCAGACGATACATTATGGATTCATTTGTCATTAATTTTTTTAAAGTACTTTTGCCGAAAATTGAATTTATATAAATGAAGGCTTTTATTTTCGACCTCAACGGTACAATGATCAATGATATGCCCTACCATACCAAGGCCTGGCACAACCTTTCCAATAACGAATTGGGTGGTAATTTTACCTGGGACGAAGTTAAACAGCAGATGTATGGAAAAAATCCCGAAGTACTGGTAAGGATGTTTGGTCCTGACCGTTTTACTGCTGATGAAATGAACCGACTGTCGTACGAAAAGGAAAAAAAATACCAGGAAGAATTCTTCCCCCATCTTGAACTTCTGCCGGGCTTGCATGAATTTTTAGAGCAGGCTTATCAAAAAGGCATCCCTATGGCCATAGGTTCGGCGGCTATACCTTTCAATATTGATTTTGTGCTTGATAACCTAAATATAAGACATTATTTTAAAGCGATTGTAAGTGCTGATGATGTGGTATTAAGCAAACCACATCCCGAAACATTTTTGAAAGCCGCACAGCTTTTAAATGTTGCCCCGGCAGATTGCCTGGTTTTTGAAGATGTTCCCAAAGGCGCCGAAGCCGCCGCCAATGCAGGTATGAAAGCTGTAATTATTACCACCACCCACCAACCTGAAGAATTTGATCAGCTGCAAAATGTATTATGTTTTGCCGAAGATTTCAGAGATGAACATGTGATAGGGTTGATTGGGGGGAAATAAAACTTAAGGTGTTTAGCGATTGTAAAACAATAAAAAAGATACAAATAAAAGCCGGGCCTGTGCGATTCCCCTTTTGAGAGGGGCGGAGGGGTGTGTTAATGAACATATCGGCGAACACACCCCCGCCACTGCTCATCCTGACGCACCCCTCTCAAGAGGGGAGTAGATTTTCAATTGCTAAACTAAGGGAGAGCTACGGCAATTTATCAAACTCCACTTTAGGTAACTTCCCAGCAGATGGCCTTTCAAAAATGGTGTTCCTTATAGTATAATTATTAAAGAAGCCGCAATTTTTGAGGTAGAAGGCGCCATCGGCAATGCCGCCGGCGTAATCCATGCGGTAACCCATTATGCCTGTATTATCGATGGTAAAACGGGCTTTGTTTAGCGCCGTCCATTTGCCTTTCTCGTCAGCTACCCATTCGTTGTTGAAAGTTACCTTTCGGGTGATCGTCCCTTGTTCGGGCTCAAAGTTTTCTAAAAAAGAGTGCAGGTGTTTTAAATAAGTATTGGTTTGCGGACGGCTGAAACTGGCTATCAGTTGCCATTTGCCAAGTTCGGGTGCAAAAAAGTATGCAGTGTAAACCGTGTGCATATTGCCATCGGGTTTTGCGTGCATCAGAAATTTATAGGTATTTCCCGCTTTCCAGTTGTACAGCAAATAACTTTGTCCGCCCGAACCTTCGTTGCCAAACTCGCCGGTATGTACTTTTTCTCCTTTTTTAAGCATTTTGATCTTTTGATCTTCCGGGATCTGACCCGGATTGTCGGTTTTAAAAGGACTCCAAACTGAAAACAGGATATGCCTTTCAGTCGGCGAATTTACCTGCATCCCAAAATAACCTTCGGCAAAACCGTCGGCCATAAAATACGAGCCTAAAACATCATTTCCTTTTGGTACAGTAACCTCATTATAAAACCATTCTGCATTTGTTTTATCAGGCATTACATAGCCAAGATGAACCGACGGCCCCCGGCGACCCCAGTAAAAGTATTCGCCCTCGTTGTTTTTTACAAAGGCCACTTTTTCACCGGCTGCCTCTCCCGATAATTTTACATTGCCGATGTCTGCATATTCCAACCCTGTTTTACTCAGGCCTTTTATTTGAATTGCCATGTACCCGGTATCGGTAATATCCCATTCACCGACATAATAGTCCTTCAGTTCTCTGCCGGTAACGGTGATATGTTTGGTTGTTTTTATGGCAGTAACCGCTATCAGGCTTTTTCCATCGGGCACAGCCAGGTTTAGCCAGATCTTTATTTTGCCTTTTTTTGCGAAACGTATGTATGTAGTAAATTTAACATCCCGGTTCGTCCAGTTTACGATACCCTTATTGCTGATATTGCCACCGGATGTATCGTCTCCCATTCGCCAGGAATTGCCGCCAACAGGGACTGTGATGAGACTGTCAGTACTATTTGCTTTGAATTTTTGGCTACCGTTTTTATTCGTGAAGGCAGTGAACGCCAGTATAATTATCGCCGGTAAAATTACTCTCGTCAGTGTTTTATTTAATTTCATGCTGCCATGTTTTTAAGATAATACCATTCAATGTTTCTTTTGCCTCCTTAAGTTTCTTTACCAATTGAAACTGCGCTTTTGCGCGCTGCAAATTGTGCCAGGGCGAATGGATCTTGTAATAAATATCGCCGTTCAGGTAGTCAGTCAAAAACCTGATCCCCTGGTTATAGGGTAAAAGCAAAACGCCCTCTATTAATGAGTTTACCTCAGCTTCGGTTAAAAACTGAGCGGTTTGCTTTAAGTAGCCTTTTACATAAGCTGTAAACAGGGGAATGTTGAGCCTAATCAAATCCAGTTCCGGTTCATCCTCAGGTGCATTATTGATAATGGTGCGAATGGCATCGCCAAAATCATAGGCAACATAGCCGGGCATTACCGTGTCAAGGTCTATAACGCATTGCGCATGGTCATGCTCATCCAGTAAAACATTATTAAATTTAGTGTCGTAGTGCAGGATCCTTTCGGGTAATTTTCCGCCACGAACCAAATCCAATAGCCTGTGCATGGCTGTCCTTCGTTGATCCACAAACGCGATTTCAGAGGATACTTTGCTTAGGCGATGGGCAGTGTCTGCAGCAATCGCTCTATCAAGGTTAGCCAAACGAAATTCAACATTTTGGAAATTGGGTATGGTATCAACAATAAGTTGCCTGTCTATATCTGCCAGCAAAGCCTGGAAACGGCCAAATGCTTTACCGCCCTCATAAGCTTGTTTTTCAGTCAGTACCTGGTCATAGCTTTTGGTGTGATCTAAAAACAGGAAAACACGCCAGTAATTGCCTGAACTATCTGTTGTAAAATAACCGTCGTCATTATTTTCAACCAATGTCAATACCTGTTTTTCTGGATCAGCACCGGGAATGGATTTCAATTTTTCTTTTAAATGCCGGGTAACGTTTACCAGGTTGTTCATCAGGGCGGGTACATCCTTAAATACAAAATGGTTAATTTTTTGCAGCAGGTAACTATTACCGGTGCTGGTAATGATCCGGTAAGTATCGTTTATATGCCCCGAACCAAATGGCTTGGAAGATACAATATTGCCATGCACCTTAAACCTGGAAACAATATCAGCTATGGCTAAATCAGTCAATTTGTTTTTTTATTAGAGGGGGTAAATATCGTATTTAAATCAATTGCCGTTATAAATTGAAAGGTGAATTTATTGATGATATTTTAAAATATCCTTAATTTTAATGGAAGTATTTTAGTTAACCAAATTTTGATATGGAAATAACTAAGAAAATAACCTTGTTGATCTTATTATTCGTTCAGGCAGTTTACGTAAGCGCCCAGAAAAAAATCAGCGAAGGCGTTATTACTTATACAGTAACATATGACCTTGATGCCGAACAATTAAAATATGCCGATCTGTTACCCAAAAAAATTACCTGTTATTTCAGGGGCGATTCTACGGCGGCAGTCGCAAATCAGGGTGATGCCATCATGAAAGGAGTTTCGGTCTTTAAAGCCAACTTTCATAGCCTGATCGTTGAATTTCCGGCAGCGTCAAAAAAGATTGTTGTTGTAATGACCCCTGCCGAGGTTGAGCAGGAAAAGGAGGCAAATCCGCAGCTTAATGGTATTAACGGAACTGAAAAGCAAATTATTGACGGCTATAATTGTTATAAAGTTACCGCCACAAACGCCAAAAGCGGTGCAAGTTATGAGCTATGGGTTACTAATGATATTGAGATACCCCCAAATTCGGTTAGTAAATTGGTGAGTGGGTTTGGCGGGGTGCCGGTGCGTTTTGTAACGTTTAACCGCGGAATAAGGATCAACGCCGAAATTGAGGAAATTAAGGAAATGACAATACCACCAGGATTTTTCAGCCCTACAAAGGATTACAAGCCTATGTCGTTCACCGACTTAAAGGCTATGTCGGGCGGGAATTAATTCATCAGGAAAGTTTAAAATGGATATTGAAACAATCAGAAATATTTGCAAAAGCCTTCCATCGGTAACTGAGGACATAAAATGGGGGGATGACCTATGTTTTATGATCGGCGGGAAAATGTTTTGTGTTGCTGTACTTAATACGCCCTTCAAAGTTTCATTTAAAGTAAGTGATGAAGAATTTGGCGAACTGACAAGCATAAAAGGAGTTATACCGCACCTTACGCCGCCAGGCATAAATGGATCTTAGTGGAGGATGTAAACCTGTTCGATAAAGAAAATTGGGAAAATTATATTTCCCAATCGTACAATCTGGTGAAATCAAAATTATCTAAAAAGCAGTTGGGGGGTGTGTAGTTTATTAAGTGAGTAGCCGAATCCAATCTAATCAACTATTCGCACAATCACCTTAATCGACCAATTTGATTAAGTGAGTAGTTGAATGTAAAAACTTAATCAACCACTCACCTAATCAACTACTCACACATTCAACTAATCACTGTTTCCCCAAATTATCCACCCTGTCGTAAAACTCATTTTGCAGTTGCAGGGTTTTTGTATCTGCTTTAACTGCCTTTAGGGCCTTAATAAACGAAGCTATTTCGTGGTCGGTTATAAATTTGCCAAATTCGGTTGTTGCCTTTGCACCTTCACCTGCATAATGATTAGGGTAGGATGAATACCACCAGATAGGGGTGTACAAATTAGGAGTACTTGAACGCTTTTGATCGGCGCCACTTTCGTTGGCGGCGCGGTCCATGCGCATCAAATCAGGCCGGTAGTACAGCAAAGTTGAAGTTTCTGATTCTCCTGCATGTTCGTCTGTAGCCAAATCAGATTTATGCATTTTGCGGTATTCAGCGTCATATGCGCTATCCCTATCTGGTTCGTAAAGGTAAACTGCATAATTGTGCCGCTTGTTTAATAACGATTGCATAAAGAAATGCAGAAATTCCGGGTTACCGCCGTGGCCGTTAAGGATAACGATCTTATCAAAACCATTGCGGGCAATTTCGTCGCAGGTAGCTTCCAGCAGGTCCCATATCACTTTGCTTGGCAGGGCAAAAGTGCCGGGCTGGTGACGGGCCTCGTTGATCTGTCCGTAAAAGTAATCGGGGAAAACAACGGCATATTCTTCTTTAACTGCATGTGCCGCCCATTCGCGAACATGGATCAGGTCGGTACCAATAGGTGAATGCGGGCCATGTTTTTCAAGAATCCCTATAGGGAGAATGCATGTTTTGTGCGATTTTTCCAAAGCTTTAGGGAAATCGCTGGCAACAAGCTCATCCCAACGGGCCGGGATTTCCTGTGCAAAAGTATAGCCCGTAAAAAGGACAGTAAAAAGCAATAAAATACAGGTTTTCATATCATTATAATTTGGGTTGTTAAAATTTGGTTTTCAGGATGAATTTACAAAGTTTTTTTGTCTGAATCAGAATTTACAGAATTTAAGAATTTTCAGAATTAGCCTAGAATTGCCTGTAACCATAAGTGATTCTGTTAGTTCAAAAACTCCGATTCTGACATTCAATTTACTTTTCTAAAACGAAAGTAATATTTGTCCATGCCGCCGCAGCTGTGGGGCTATGGATGATCTCCTTTATTACCCAGCCATCATCAAGGTATTTGTTCACATAACTGATTTCGTACGCTGAATGCCGGTTGGTAACAGATTGCTCATAAACATTAATATTTACCGTTATTACTTTTTGTGCCATTTGTTTACATTGGTTTATTTATCAAATGTAATATATTTATAAATTGAATAGCTGGTCCATTTTCTCAACCCAATACATAATTTTGTTTTACCTGCTGACAAGCCCTTGTCATTAATATTTGTTTATTTGAATATTAAAACCCGTCCAGCCAAAATATGACAAGCCTTGACATCGCCGAACAGCGGATTTATAACCAGCATATCGCGCAGCCTACGCAAAAAAAGCCTGCGGATATTGTAAAGTGGCTTGGCGCCGTGCAGGCCCAGGATTATGCGGGCGCCAAATGGGCGCTTGGCCTGCGTCTTAAAGATGCAAGCGATGCAGCCATAGATGCTGCCTTGGGTGATGGCAGTATTATCCGTACCCACGTGCTGCGACCAACCTGGCATTTTGTTATTCCTGCCGATGCCCGCTGGATGATTACGCTGACGGCTCCGCGCATCAATGGCTTCTGCGCTACATGGTACCGTAAGCTGCAATTGGATAATGCGGTCTTTAACCGAAGCAACGATGCCCTGGCAAAAGCACTTGAGGGTGGCCGGCATTTAAACCGCACAGCAATTATGGCTGTATTGAACGGGGCAGGGGTGGCAACCGATGATCTGCGGTTTATTCATTTGCTGATGCGTGCCGAACTCGACAGGGTAATTTGCAGCGGCCCACGGCAAGGGAAACAATTTACCTATGCGCTCTTTGACGACAGAATCCCTGCCGGAAACTCTCCGACGAAAGAAGAGGCTTTAAATGAATTAGCCAAACGTTATTTCATTAGCCATGGGGCCCGCCACCCTGCAGGATTTTACCTGGTGGAGCGGGCTGTCGCCGACGGATGCAAAACTGGCACTCGAACTGGCGAAGCCGGAATTGATAAGTTTATTTATGGAAGGTAGCGATTACTGGATGACACCCAAGAAGTCGCTTGTTACAGCTAAGGCGCCAATCGCTCACTTGTTACCGGCATTTGATGAGTTTGCCGTTGCTTACAAAGACAGAACAGCAGCGGTTAACCCTAAATATTTGAAACAAGCCGGGTCTGTTATTGCTGATCCTTGTATTGTTGTTAACAATCAGGTGGTTGGTACCTGGAAACGCGCTATAAAGAAAGATAGAGTAGAGGTTACCCTAAACCCTTTTGGTGAACTCAATAAGACGCAGATAAAATCGGTTGAAAATGCGGCGGAAAAATATAAGAAGTTTATTGGTGGCTGATTGAAAGTATTTTAATTAAAGCGCCCATTGTAAAATGAGAAAATCAATCAGGACTCGTTCACAAACTCCCCTTTTTCGCGTGTGTCAATTTTATTGATGTTTTGGGCCAGTTTAAAGCTTACATAAAATGTTGTTCCAACCCCAGGGCTGCTTTCAAATGCTATTTTACCGTTTTGCAGTTCTGTAAACTCTTTACACAAAACAAGGCCCAAACCAACACCTTTTTCGTTTTTTGTGCCGTAAGTTGTTTTCGCTTTTAATGAAAATATGTCGCTTTGCTGTTCGTAATTGATCCCTGTACCATTATCTTTTATCGTAATACGGCAATCATCGCCAATTATATCGCTTGAAATAATGATCTCGCCACCAGGGTCGGTAAATTTAATGGCGTTACTGATCAAATTCCTGATGATCAGTTGGAGCATATCAGCATCGGCAATAATTGAAACGCTACTTTTTAATCGGTCGACCATCTGAATGCCTTTTTCAGCGGCTAATGTATGTTGTATTTGCAAGGTGCTTTGCAACACATCCCCCAGGTTCAAATTAACCATGTTCACGTTCGCCCCCTCCATTTGCGATTTACTCCATAAAAGCAAATTTGAAAGGATTTGCTGTGTATTTTGTGTTGAATTTAAAAGCTTTTTATTTATGGATAGCCTTTCATCCTCATCCAGCTGAAGCTCCGACAGAATCTCAAGGTAATTTTGAATAGATGCTAAAGGTGACCGCAAGTCATGAGCGAGGATGGAAAATAATTTATTTTTTGTTTCGTTTGCAAATTCCAGTTCGTCTGCTTTTTGTTCTACTAACTGGTGTTGGGTAAAGTAGCTTTGCCTCACATAAGTGGTTACCAGGAAAACAAAAAGCACAGTGAGGATATATGTGTAACCCAAATCGATATAACGGCTTTTAATATCGGAATAGGTGTCTGGAATAAATTGCGGAAACCTGTATTCTGTACTTAGTAAAGCCAATACGATTAAAAGATTAAGCGAGATCCAAAACCAATATTGTTTTTTGGGTACAATTGAAATTGTAAGGAAATAGCATAGTACGAATATTAAAAGCGTAGGGCCGTTGATGCCCGAATTGTACTTAAAGTTTACAGCTAACAGGATATTTATGACCACCATATACACAATGATGGAACTGATTAATTTACCTTTAAACCTTGCAAAATAATAACAAAGGACTGCACAGGCCAATACCGACACCATTAAAATAACTAATTGCTGGATGCCCAACAGAAAGTTAAGACATACAGTAAAAATTAAGCTGACAACAGAAGTAAGGCAAATGGCATTAAAGATCCTCGCTTCTAATGAGAATACTGTTGGTGCCCCAATGCTTTTTTCCCAAAATGATTTTATCATTTTATTGATATTGAATGGCGTTTTAGCCGGAACCCTGTGCATTTATTTTGATGAAAAAATGTATTTCAGCTTTTTTTAAAGTGAAATTTAAATTTACCGGACCTTGAAAAAAAAGAGAGTCTATTAGTAATACGTTTATTCAGCCGCAAAGGTTTTCCTGTTTAAGGAATGTTCTAAAGTAATAAAAAAATATTTGTTTTGCGGTGGGATAGTAATATTGTTTTCAGTTTATTAGATAATTGAGCAAGGGGAAAAAACGTTTTTAACCGTGCTTATACTGTGGGCATATTTTCACTATCAAAAGATAATTTATTCCCTATATTCGGTGAAATTATAATTGCTTTCTCAATACTTTGCCTTGTACTATTCAAAATAAATCGTTGCAATGAAAAAACTCAGCATGCTATTTGTGCTGGTAAGTTGCCTGGCGCATGCCCAGCAAAAGATTACCTGGCCCCACCATAAAAAAGCAGTTATTGTGCTTACTTACGATGATGCGCTCGACTCCCAGTTGAACATCGCCATTCCGCAGCTCGATTCAGCTCATTTACCGGCAACTTTTTTTCTGATTGGCGATATAAACAGCGCAACTATCCCAAAATGGCGTGCGGTTGCAAAAAAGGGGTATGAACTGGCAAACCATACTATCTATCATCCCTGTATCAGCTCAAATGATAATCCGGTTGCTTCAGAAAACTATACAGTTTTTACCATTATCCGCGAGATCGGTACGATGAATAATTTATTAAATGCGGTAGATGGTAAAACTTCCCGTACCTATGCCTACCCCTGTACCGAAACATCTGTAGGAGGGAAAAACTACGTAGATTCACTGCGGAAATCGGGATTGATAAAGTATGCCCGGATTGGGGGCGATAAAGACGCAATAATTACCGACTTCAAAAACCTTGACCCGCTTTTGGTGCCGTCAAACGGTTTGGAAGGTAACAGCACCGGCGAAGAATTAATAGCCTTTGTTAAAAAGGTGGAACAGAGCGGAGGATTGGGTATTTTTATGTTTCACGGCATTGGCGGTGATTATATCACTACGCCTTCAGATGCACACAGGCAATTGCTGACTTACCTGGCAAAAAACAGGAATGATATTTGGGTGGCCACCTTTCAGCAGGCGATGGATTATGTTATGCAAACAAACAAATAAATTACAGGTGATTTTTTCAATTTTACAGTTGCGATGTTTAGAAAAATAAGAAGCGTTTTTATTGGAATTGGTTTATTTTTCGACTTTGAGTATGATAATATTTATCGCTTTATTGCGGGTATGCCGCGCTTAAAAAGATGCCAGATAACGGGCCATCTTTTTTTGGGCAGCCAATATAATTTGCTTGGATTAAAAAAATTAAAGGCACTTGGCGTAACTGCCATCGTGAATATGCGAACGCATAACAGTTATAGCGATGCTGTGCACGAGGGGATCAAATACCTGCACTTACCGACAGTTGATAACACGCCGCCGGCATTGGACGTTTTAATAAAAGGAGCTGATTTTATTGATAAAGAGATAAAGAATAAAGGTATTGTTTATGTGCATTGCCGGCAGGGCCTTGGCCGCGGGCCAACCATGGCGATGGCTTACCTTATAAAAATGGGCATGACCTACGTAGATGCGCATGCCATGATAAAATTGGTGCGGGTATTTATAAACCCTCGCCCCGGTCAGATAAAAAGGCTCAAAGAATTGGAGGCCTATTATGCGGAGCAAGCTGTACATCCGATAAATCCTTAACCCTGATGGAAGGATGTCTCAAAAATATTTATGTTTAAAAAATAATTACCTGAATTTATGCCCCCAGCCAAACCCGGAAATATTGATTGGATCAATAATTTAAGGCTCATTGCTTTGTATGCAGTCATTATTTTGCATAGTACATCGTTGTTGCTGGCCCAATACGGTAAGGTCCCGATGGCTGATTGGTGGACCGCCGATTTTTTAAATGCACTGGTTCGTTTTGCTGTCCCGGTTTTTGTAATGATTACCGGCGCCCTGTTACTGCACCGCGAATATGAGATAGGGGATTTCCTGAAAAAACGTTTAATCCGGGTGGTGTTGCCATTCCTGTTTTGGAGCCTGGTTTATGTTTGGTATTCGTGGTATAACGAAGAAATAGTTTTCGGCAGCGATGCCTGGGTAAACATAAAACAGGTTTTGCATTTGCTAAAGTATGGCAGTTCGTACCATTTATGGTATGTGTATATGCTTATCGGACTTTACTTTTTTATACCGGTTATCGGCAAATTTGTACGGAATGCTACCGAAAAAGAGATCCTTTACTTTTTGGTGGTATGGTTCGCGGTGATGCTGATCACTCAACCCTACCTTTCGCGCTATAACCCCTCGGTTGATATGCATTATTTCGCCGGTTTTGCAGGTTACCTGGTGCTGGGGCATTACCTGGCTTTTAAAAATTTTAATGTAAGGCATTTGCGCAGCTGGATGGTCGTTTTATTTGTGTTTAGCATATTGCTTATTGGAGTTGGAAGCAGGTTGCTGATGAAATATCCTGTTTGGCCGGGCACCATGTTTTACGAGCCGGTAAACCCGGCTGTAGTGATGCTGGCGATAAGTGTTTTTATATTGGTAAAGCTCAGCGCGCCCAAAGTTCCGCCGGTAATTATCCGCATGCGTGATTTCGCAGGAAAATATAATTATGGCATATACCTCGGCCATGCTCTGGTTTTATATTTTTTAGATGAACCTTTTGGCATCAGCTATAAGTTATGCACGCCGATTATTGCTATACCGCTGACGGCATTGGTGTGTTTACTGGTGACCCTGCTGCTGGTGTGGGTTATTAATAAAATACCCTTTGGGAAGTGGGTTTCGGGCTGATGCCCTGAGTTGCCACACACTAAAGTATTTTGTTTCTGGCTCTAATGAAGCCATACCAATAAAAGGCATCATAATTCCCGAAATTTTTAAGAGATTTGCCCCCTTGCAAACCTTTGCTCAATTTATCGGATGAAGAAACTAACTGAAAAAAACGCGGGCAGCTATGTAGCTATACTAATTCTAATAACCTTTGTACTGCGTTGCTTTATCGCCGCTTATACAGGGCTTGGTAATGGCGAGTCGTATTACTTTCGGGGGGCGTTGCATCTGAATTTAAGTTACTTTGATCAGCCGCCTTTGTTTTTCTGGCTGGGTGCGTTAAGTATAAAACTATTTGGCTTGTCTAATTTTGGGATCAGGTTTGCCTCGGTGCTTTTGTTTGCATGTACAACCTGGATGCTGTTCCTGGTAACCAAAAAGCTGTTTACAGCCAAGGCTGGTTTTTGGGCCGTGGTTATTATGAACTTAAGCGCGGTTTTTACTTATGCCATTGCCTGCTGGTACCAGCCAGATGCGCCTTTGATGTTCTTTTGGCTCGTTGCAACTTATTTTATCATACAATTAATGGCAGGTGCCGGCTCCGAAAACTCCGAAGCCACACGCTATAGCCGAAAAACCTGGTTGCTTTGGTTAGCAGTTGGGATAAGCATGGGCCTGGCCACGCTCAGCAAGTACCACGTATTGTTTTTATTTGCGGGCGTTTTTATGTTTATAGCCACCAATAAAAGCCAGAGACATTGGTTGCGTCATCCCGGCCCGTATTTAGCTGTTTTAATTACCCTTGTTATGGCGATGCCCATACTATGGTGGAACTATCATAACAACTGGGTTTCATTTGTTTTTCAGGGCTCCAGGGCAGGGGTAAAGGGCGGTGGGTTTCAATTGCATATCGACTGGTTTTTGCGGAGCATAGCCGGGCAGGCGGCTTTCCTGTTGCCCTGGATCTGGTTCCCAACCATCAGGCAGCTTTTTGTCTCCTATAAAATGCGTAAACAATTATTGGCCTATAGCTTCATATTCTGGATGGCCATTTTGCCTATCGTTTTCTTTACCGTAGTTACCTTATGGGCCGATCTGCAATATCATTTTCACTGGCAGGCGCCCGGTTATATGATGCTTTTTATTGCACTTGGTTTTGCGGTTGATAAAAGCCTTAACAGCGATAGCAAAGTCAAACGCCTTACCCGTCGCTGGCTGAATTTTTCAGTTTGTTTTACCTTTATTACTATAAGCGTTCTTTCGCTGCATATGGTAACCGGATTCTGGACGGCTTATGGCCCAAAATGGGTGGTTCATGTTTTTCATGGCGATAACCTTGATCCTACCATACAGGGCGTTGATTATACCGACATAAATACCCGGTTCGAAAAAGAAGGCTGGTTGCAGAATCCGAAGATATTTACCGGCAGTGCCCGCTGGTGGCTTACGGGAAAACTTGATTGGGCGCTGAAAGGGAAAAAAGATATCATCGTTTTCGACCCTGATCCCCGTAACCTGGCGTTTTTGGTTGACCCTAAAACCCTTGTCGGTAAGGATGCGATTGTTATTGGCGATCATCATGAGCCTTTTATTGAGGCAAACGTCAAACCGTTTTTTGATAGCGTAACCCAAATGCCAGATGTGCAGATCATTCGCAATGGCCCCGAATACACCCTGCAGGTGTACTATTGCAAAAATTTCCATATTTCTGCGCAGAAGCGCATGGACCTGCCATTGTACCGCCAATTGATCGGATTGCCGCCATTTGGAAAGTGAGGAGGCACGAATTTAATAAGCACGAATTTTCACGAATGAAAAGGCACGAATTTACACGAATAGAATTTGCACGAATTTACACGAATGAAATTTGCACGAATTTTACTAATTTTATTGCACTAATTGATTGAACACCAGTAATACAAATTTGTTGACACAAACAGCCATAAGTCTTTTCAACCGTTATTCGTGTCATTCGAATAAATTCGTGAAATTAGTGCTGGCTTTTTTTTTATTTCCACTTTTTCTATCAGCTCAAACCATTAACATCATACCGCTGCCAAAATCATTTGTAAAAGCAGAAGGGCAGTTTCAACTGACTGCACAAACAGTTATCGGCGTGAATAATAATTCGTTGCTACCCCAGGCCAATTATCTGCAAACTGTATTGAGCAAAACAACCGGTTTGGCCATAGCTCTTGATCCAAATGAAGCAATTGCTAACATCGATCTTCAGTTAATTGATAAAAAACAAATCCCCGGTGCCTATACGCTCAAAATAGAACCCGGAAAAATAACTATCCGGGCATCAGGAAATGAAGGTGTTTTTGATGGGATAGTTTCGCTGCTGCAGCTTATTCGCGGTCAGCAGGGCGATAATGTGATCAATTTGCCTGCCGGCGAAATAACGGATGCTCCGAGGTATCAGTGGCGGGGTCTTATGCTGGATGAATCGCGTCATTTTTTTGGGAAGGAAAAAGTTGAACAATTATTGGATTGGATGGCTTTTTACAAAATGAACAAGTTTCATTGGCACTTAACCGATGCTAACGGCTGGCGCATCGAAATAAAAAAATACCCTGCATTAACAACAGTGGGAGGGGTAGGGAATCATTCTGATTCGCTTGCCCCGGCAAAATATTACTCAAGTGATGATATTAAAGAGATCGTTGCTTATGCGCGGGACAGGTTTATAACTGTTATTCCCGAAATTGATATGCCGGGTCATGCCACGGCGGCCAACAGGGCATACCCGGAGTACAGCGGGGGGAGCGTAGTAAAGTATCCAAACTTTACTTTCGATCCTTCGAACGAAAAGGTATATCCGTTTTTAGGCGAAATATTGAAGGAAACCAACAGTCTTTTCCCTGCCGGGATGATTCATTTAGGCGGAGATGAGGTAGCGCTTGGGATGCAGGCCTGGGCGGGAAGGCCCACAATCACGGACATGATGGCGAAAAATAAATTCACATCACTCGCCGACCTGGAGCACTACTTTTTCCGCCGCATGGCTGATACGGTAATTAGTCTTGGTAGCAAGGTTTTGTGCTGGGATGAGGCTGCTGAAACTGACCTGCCTGCTGATAAGACTATCGTTTTTTGGTGGCGGCAAAATGTGCCATCGCAATTGGGCCTGGCGCTTCAAAAAAAATATGATGTGGTGCTTTGCCCAAGGCTCCCGCTTTATTTTGATTTTGTGCAGGATAAAAATAATCTGGCTGGCCGTAAATGGGAAAGCACATTTTTCAATAATGAAAGTGATATTTATAATTTCCCTGATAAACTGCTGCCTGCCGATGAATTAGCTTCAACGCAAATAATTGGCATACAGGCAAATATCTGGACAGAAACCATCGGATCAGCAAAAAGGCTCGATTTTATGACCTTCCCCCGTTTGGCGGCATTAGCCGAAGCGGCGTGGACAGAACAAGGTTTAAAGGATGAAAATTCCTTCAATGAGCGCCTGAAATTGAATTTTGCGCTGTACGATAAAGATAGTATCTATTATTACAATCCATTTAACCCTTCTACGCATCCGGAGGTAATAGATTTTGCGCCCCGGATGTTTGGGGCCAGAAAACATCATCATGGACGCGGATTTGATAGGTTTAACCGATATGGTGTGGGCGGACAGTTTGCACAAAGCCAAAAGCGGCGCCATTCAAAAGGGAAGAAACGGCATATTGTATAAAAGGCTTATCTGCCCCTTTCCCTGAAGTAATATTTTTATTGCTATTCCCGTTCACGATATAATTAACATTAATTTTAGCCATCGGAAATTAATTTCCCTCCTTTCATAAATAAAAAATACTTTGAAAAACAATTACAGCAACCGGAGTAAGTATCGCATAGCAGGTTTATTAACTGTTTTAATTTTACTTTTTGCATTTGTCAATGAAGCTTATTGCCAGGCCGAGCTTGAGCCATGGGGTAACTTAACGGGCATCCGGAAAGACGGGCAGCTTTTTGAATTTGAATCGGGTATCAGGGTAATTAACAATAAAGGAAAAGTATTTTCAACTGCCAAAGAGAGGCAGCGGCCCCATTTTAAACGTAACGGCAACGAACAGGTAGTAACCACCAATATAGATAGCCTGTTTTTTAAAGAAACCGTACAGGATTTGAGCGCGGGCAGCATAAAAGTAACACTGAATTTAAACGCCCATGCTGATGCAGATTTTAATGGGGTGTTTTTTTGTATTACCCTGCCGACTGATGATTATACCCCGGGCAGGCTGCGTTTATCGGGTGTAAATGACCCCTTGAAAAATTATAGTGGGATTGGGAAAAATTATGAGGATACTGCCGATGGTTTTGAGATCAATTCGCCGGCGCGGGGTTTTAAAATAACATTTGACGCACCGGCTGACATTAAATATAAAGCCGATACGAGCCGTGGTCATAGCGGCCTGCAGCTCTATGTGGCATTAAAATTAAATGGCATGCATAAAGGTGATACGGCGCAAAGCGTTTATACCATTAATACTTCGGGCGAAATTGATAAAGCTCCTGTAAACCTGGCTGTAAATACAGCTAAACCCGGTCGTGCATTTGACGGACTTGGCGGCAATTTCCGTTTGCAGAACCCGAATGCCGATCCACAGGTTATTGATTATTGCCTGCAAAATATGCGTGTGGCCTATAGCAGGGTTGAAATGCCATGGCGCTTTTGGCAGCCGAACAAGGATGTCGATCCAACGGCTGCTGCCGATTCTGGCAAACTTAGTCCGGCAGTTACAAAAGCTATGCAGATGGCACACAGGCTTGATAGCCTCCATATCCCCATCATACTTTCAGCATGGTTTCCACCTGATTGGGCAGTTACCGGAAAGGTAAATTTCGGCCCGGTTAACGGCATTTGGGGCAATCCGCTCAACAAAGATAATATGGATGCGATTTATAAATCCATCGCCGATTATATCCTTTACCTCAAAAATAAGTACGGCGTTGAAGTTAAATTATTTTCGTTCAATGAATCGGACCTGGGGATCAATATCCGTTTAACAGCACAGGACCACGATGATTTTATAAAGGGATGCGGGGCGTATTTTGCCAGTCAAGGCCTTAAAACAAAAATGCTCTTGGGTGATAATTCTGATGCGACTACCTACCAGTTTATTTATACCGCCATGAATGACCCCGAGGCTAAACCGTATATCGGCGCTATATCTTTTCACTCATGGAGAGGTTTTGAAACTGCAACGCTGCAGAAATGGGCCAAAGCGGCAACCCTGATGAACATTCCCTTGCTTGTTGGCGAAGGGAGTATTGATGCGGCTGCCTGGACCTACCCTGATATTTTCCAGGAACAAACTTACGCGCTTAAAGAGATCAGTTTATATACCCGGCTGCTGGCAGTTTGTCAGCCTGAATCTATTCTGCAATGGCAGTTAACGGCAGATTATTCGCCACTGATAGGCGGTGGGATATTTGGCAATAATGAACCGCTGCATCCCGGCCAAAGGTTTTGGAACTTAAAACAACTGTCAGCAACCCCCAAAGGTTTATTTGCCATGCCTATAACCTGCGACAGGGCAAACATATCATGCGCCGCTTTGGGCGATAACAAAAAATGCGTTTATACCATCCATCTCGTTAACAATGGCGCTGACCGGAAAGTGACTTTGACAGGTCTGCCGCCGGGAGTAAAAGAATTACAAGTTTATACAACTGCCAGGGATTTAAACATGCAGGATGACGGCATGGTAAAAGTAAGTGGCGGGCAGGCGAAGTTTAAATTGCCCGCAACAAGTTATACAACGCTGATAAGTAGATAGATCTTTTGTTTAGTTTTGCTGCGATGACAAATGACCATCTGAGCATACCCCTTTTTGAAATGCGGCTCGAAGAGATCCACCGCGCAGATCCCTGGTTGCGTTATGAAATCTCAATTCGTGATTTTATTGCTTTATTTCCGGTGAGGTATAAAAATGGCAGGGCCATGAAACCAGAACACCCTGCGGCCTATGGTGTTGACCGCGAGGTGTTTTTAAAAGTTTTGGTTGCGTTTAGTCAGTGTTTTAACTGAGCAGCTTAGCCTATCTGTAAGCTGATAAATGAGTGGTTTTTATGCTGAGGATAAAAGTTTTTCCAACGCTTATCTTCACACTTTTATCCAATAACATGGTTTTTATAGTATCATCAGATTTTAATGCTTCATAAAGGTCACGAGCGACTGCTGAGCCGCTGATGTTATTGGTAACCTTCCCATTTTCCATCTGAATATTAAAGGTATATCCTGATTTCCCGCGATCTCCGGCAGATTCAAAATCCTGTATATTTAGTTTGAATTGCTGGTCTTCGTTAAGACTTTTTTTGATGTGCAAACGGATAACCGGCAGGTACCTTTTCCAGGTAGTTAAATATTGTCTATCTTCCATGTAAGTGGATAAAGGTATGATAATAAAACTGTAATTGCCTAAATAAATCATAATAATAGCGTGAAAATCAAATTTGGAAGCGACCAACGGTTTTAACCACCGAAATAATGGGTGCTCATCATTTTGACTTTTAATTAAAAACATTGCCATAAAAAGGGGGCTATTTTGGCGCAATAAGCCCGCATCCGGCCAAACAAAATATGGTTAGATTTGTATGTATCAGATAATAGCTCTTTAGCAGGCAGTTGTTGTTCGATCCAAATAAGAAGGGCTGGCCGATGAAATTGAAGTTTACTTAACCATTAAATAAAACCCGGATATATGTTTAAAGACACAAAAGCAGTAAGCGGTTTTTCAGTAGACGATCTGCAAAAAGCAAAGGAGTTTTATCAGCAAACCCTCGGCCTCGAAGTTACCGAAGGTGCGATGGGGATTTTAACCCTGCATATCAGCGGCGGCGGGGAAATTTTGATTTATCCCAAACCAAATCATGTGCCGGCAACCTTCACTATCCTAAACTTCCCCGTGCCTGATGTGGAGAAAGCAGTGGATGAGCTTATCACTCTTGGCATTAAGTTCGAACAATATGATGCCCCCATGAAAACTGATGAAAAGGGTATTTTATGGGGCAATGGACGTGGCCCGGATATTGCGTGGTTTAAAGACCCGGCAGGGAATATTCTGTCGGTGCTAAAGGGGATGTGATTTTTACTGTTTTATTTCCTGGCCCACAAACATCAGGGTTTTGGTGTGCGGAATAATAATGTGGAATTCCCGCATGCCATATTCACGGTCAAATGGCGGCTTTGTTTTTATACCTTCCAGCTTGTCTTTTATGGTTTCCCACAAATTGTCAATTTCGTCAACTTCCAGGTAAAATTCCATTTCGCCGATGTCAGTTCCGGCGTTTAGGATATGGATCAGGTGGTTATCCTTATAAATAATTACATAGCTGCCCTCGTCCCTGGCAATTTTGAAATCAAAAAGTTCCACAAAGAATCTTAACGTTTCCCTGATATTATATGAAGGGACCATCGGGCTTAAATACAGTGCTTTGTACATTGTTTATTATAATTATCAGATAATCATTATTTCCCGTATTGAACCAAGAACAAAAATAAGGAATTATCGGTTATCGAGTGTTTATCAGAGCTGCGTATAAATTTCTGTTTTATTTTCAGGGAAATAAAGATGCTATATTTGATCGTCTATAATTCTTGAAATATTACAAGCCAACAAATGAAAATCTTATTTTTTTGCCCGCGCTGGGGTCAGGAACAGGTTGAATGGGATGTTTTCTTGCAAAAAGTAAAACAAGCCGGATATGATGGTGTTGAAGCCAGTTTACCTTTTGATGAAAGCGGGAAGGCTGTAATATTGGAAGGTTTGGAAAAATACGATCTTCATTTTGTTGCACAGCATTATGAAACCATTGAAAAAGATTTCGACATGCACTGCCGGCAATTTGAACAAAGGCTACGCAACCTCGCATCGGCCAAACCGCTATTTATAAATACCCAAACAGGTAAAGATTACTACTCGTTTGAACAAAACTCGGAGCTCATTGCCCTTGCAAGGAATGTTTCCAAAGAAACCGGGGTGAAAATTGTACATGAAACCCATCGTGGGAAGTTTAGTTTCGCTGCACATATTGCCAGCCGGTATTTTAATGAAATAGAAGACCTACGCATTACGCTTGATGTATCGCACTGGTGCAATACTGCTGAAACATTTTTGCACGATCAGTCCGAAGCCGTGGATTTAGCCATATCCCGTACAGACCATATTCATTCCCGCGTAGGTTTTCCAGAAGGCCCGCAAGTGAGTGACCCAAGGGCGCCAGAATGGAAAGAGGCGCTTGATTTTCACCTGCAATGCTGGGATAAGGTGCATGCTTTAAAGCAACAAGAAAAAGCGGAATATTTAACCATCACTTCAGAATTTGGCGCTCCACCGTATATGCCTTTACTGCCCTATACCAGGCAGCCGGTGGTAAGCCAATGGGATGTAAATGTGTTTATGATGGATTTACTAAAAGAAAGGTATCGATAATTTATGTCAAATCTTAATCATTTGCCATTTTGAGGATATTTTTCACCCGCACAGGATCTGTTACTTCGTAAACATATTCATCGCCGTAGTTATCGCCCACTAATATATGGTCATTTTTAAAGATCATTTTGCTTGGTACCCGTACTTTTGCCGATGAATGCACCTCAACGGCGCCGGTAAACTGTACAAGGTCGCTAACATTGTTTTCGTTTATACCGCTACCTGGCATGATGATGATCCGCCCGGCGGCCTGTTTTATCAGGTCGGCAATTGTTCTTGATCCTTCTAAAGCGGTACTTTTGCCGCCTGACGTCAAAACGCGCTCGCAACCCATCGCAATAGTATCTTCGAGTCCCTTATGCAGATCGGAGCACATATCAAAAGCCCTGTGAAATGTAACCCCTACACCAGCTTGTTTTGCCATTTGTGCCAACCTGGTGCATCTTTCTTTATCAATGCTGCCATCAGCATTAAGCATGCCTATCACAATACCATCACAACCAGCTTCAATACAATACTGCACATCGGCGACCATAATATCAAACTCCATATCGGTATATAAAAAATCGCCGCCACGTGGCCTTATCAGAATATATAGCTTGATCCGGAGTTGTTTTCTGGCAACTAATATTTCACCATGCGAAGGAGTTGTGCCCCCTTCATATAAATTTTCGCACAATTCAACGCGGGTAGCCCCGCCTTCCTGTGCCGCCAATGCCGATGTGAGAGAGTTGGCACAAACTTCGAGTAATACGGGTTGCCTCATTTTTTAATGGATGATTAATTATTTGGTATGTTTTTTATTGCAATAGCAGTGGAGTAGCCTTTAAGCTCTTCCAGTAAATTGTTAGGGAGCAATCTATCAACTGATTTTAACGGATATTGAAACAAATGGTTCTGTTTAACAGATAATATTTTATAACATTTTTCAACATGAAATATTAATCCGGAATGATGTGCAACAGTCCTAATAAAAGCTTTTTCCGGGAACCAGCAGATCTTGCTTTTCGGCATTACATACTGCGAAAGAAAATCCCGGCTGGATGGCGTATGCTCCATACTCGCCTTTTTTATTAATGGCTAAAAATCCAACCTGTATATCTTTGGCCGTTTGTGGTTTCTTTTTTATAATGCGTTTTACCGCCTCTTTGCAGGCGTCTTCCGGTGAATAACCCTGACGCATCAGTTCAACAACCAAAAAACTGCCAACATTACGGATTACCTCTTCGCCAACGCCTGTTGATGTTGCACCGCCGACCTCGTTATCAACATACAGGCCAGCGCCTATGATCGGACTGTCGCCAACACGGCCATGCAGTTTAAAGGCCATGCCGCTGGTGGTACATGCACCTGATATATTCCCTTTGGCATCAATAGCGAGCATGCCAATAGTGTCGTGGTTGTACTGATTGCCAGGTGCGTGTTGTTTATTTTCGATATTCATTACCGGCGAGTATTTGGCGGTTTTAAGCCATTCTTTCCATGCTTTTTCAGATTCGGGGGTTAGCAGGTTCTCTTTTTTAAAACCCTGTTCAACGGCAAACTGGGTTGCGCCATCGCCAACCAGCATTACATGCGGGGTTTTTTCCATCACCAGGCGGGCAACAGATATAGGGTGGGCAATATATTCAATCGCCGCAACTGAACCGCAATTACCAAACTCATCCATAATACAGGCATCAAGGGAAACGTGACCGTCCCTGTCCGGATAGCCTGCCCGGCCAACAGTATGGTTTTTCATATCCGCTTCGGGAATTTTTACGCCGGCTTCAACGGCATCCAGTGCACGGCCGCCGGTCGACAATGTTTTCCAGGCTTCCTGGTTCGCCGGAATCCCGAAATCCCAGGTTGAAATAACTATAGGGAAACCGGCTGGGGGATTTAAAATAGTTGTTTTTCCAAGTGCAGAAGACGATAGCGCTGCCAGGGATGCACCTGCAGCTGATATTTTTATAAACTTACGGCGATTATACATGGCTGCTAATATAAGGTTGAAATTGTTGTAATTTGTTGTAAGGGTTGAAATTGTTGTAAAAGTTGTAAAATTATTCACATACAACCCCTTCTAACCATTTTAACCATTACAACCATTTTAACCATTACAACCCTTACAACCAATTACAACCTACTCAAATTCCCGCTGGCAATTGTTACACCGCCAGTTCCTTTGCGCCTGGAAAGGATTTGCCAGGTTGATAATTGAACTTAACACCGGCCAGTCCCCTTTTTCAGGGTCTTCGGCAATATTGCTCACATTAGTTGAGGCACAATAGGGGCATACTACGTAGGTATTGGTCTCATTATCTATTTCAAAGTGGTCGTTTTCATGGAGGTCGCCTTTGGAGGCTAAAATTTCACGGCAACGTTCCAGATCGCGCTCAAATATTTTAATTTTTATCCCGCCAACGGCCTGGTTATATAGTGGGTTTGCACCAATTGTGTTTTCATCGGCAACAAAACAGGAGATACCGTTAGCTTCGAGCCTCGTGCGTACGATATGTGCCAGCATGGGATCGTAATAGGATTCGAATGTGATGATCTTACCTTCCGTATTCATTATAACAAATTAAAACATTTTCACCCAATATACCTTCTTTTTATGTAATTTGGTTGATATGAATCGCATTGACAGGGTTTCGGCAATTTTAATTCAGTTACAGTCGCGCAGGGTAGTAAAGGCCAGCGATATTGCAGAGCGGTTTAATATCAGTCTGCGCACCGTTTACCGCGATGTTAAAACACTCGAAGAAGCCGGTATCCCCATCATCGGCGAAGCAGGCGTTGGCTATTCTATTATGGACGGCTATCGTTTACCCCCGGTTATGTTCACCAGAGAAGAGGCCACTGCATTTTTAACTGCTGAAAAATTTGTTGAAAAACTGACCGATACCTCAACAACCGAGCACCATAAATCGGCCATGTATAAGATCAGGGCGATATTGAAGACTTCCGAAAAAAATCTGCTTGAAGAAATTGATGGCAAGATAGAGGTGCTGAAAACACAAAGCCAGTTAAGGGTTGATCATAAAGATCATATCCAGACGCTGTTAAACAGTATCGCCCAAAAAAAGGTCTTAACGATTGATTATTTCGCCAACCACAGTCAGGAACATACGAAAAGGGATATTGAACCCATAGGTATTTTTTATAAAGACAGCTACTGGCATTTGATCGCTTTTTGCAGGATGCGGAATGATTACCGCGATTTCCGGATCGACAGGATCAACCATGTGCTGGTGACTGATACCCTGTTTAATAATAAACATCCTACCCTAAAAGCCTATATAGCCCAAACTGCCATGGAACAGGAACTGGACATGGTGATAATCAGGGTGGATAAGTCGATTTATGCTCATCTGGAATATCAAAAATATTACAGCGGTTTTGTTTCTGAGAAAAAGGTGGGCGACCAATTTGAAATGACTTTCCTTTCCATGTCATTAGAGGGTTTTGCGCGCTGGTTTATGATGTATGGCGATAAGGCCGATATCGTAAGCCCGGAAAGCTTAAAAGAAAGAGTAATTACCCTGGCGGCGAAAATAACCCAAAAAAATCTTCAGTTATCCGATTCCTACTGACATAGGGTTGTCATTCGCTTGTTTTTACTTTGTAGAAACAATTGATTGGTGGATTGGGTTGAATATGTGAGTAGTTGATTTAGTTTTCAACTCAAATAACATGAGCTAACCTAATCAACTTAATCTAACTCAATCAACTTGGTAAACTCAATCATGGAAACATTAACATCAAAAACAATAATTACTTTTGACGCACCGATATCAAAAGTTTGGGAGGGGCTAACTGACCCCGCCATTGTAAAACAATACTTTTTTGGCACAAATTTAAAGTCAGACTGGAAGGTCGGCAGCCGGATCACATTCAGCGGGGAGTGGGAGGGGAAAACCTATATTGACGGAGGGGTTATTCTTGAGATCGATCCGCCCAAATTATTAAAATATACCTACTGGAGCAGTATGTCGGGCACGGAAGATAAGCCTGAAAATTACAACAATATCACATACGAATTAAACGAAAGTAACGGCATAACTATGTTAACTATCACGCAGGACGGTGTTAAAAACCAGGAAGCGCTTGAGCATTCACAGCAAAACTGGGTATATGTGTTTGACGGTTTGAAAAAGATCCTTGCCGGAAGCAACTAATTTGTTAATACATACATAATATGCGTGCTATTATAATTAAGGTACTTTTATAGCATGTATTTTATATCATTAACACGTTTACGGGTAAGGTCTATAGTGTATTTGCCTGCGTTTATACTGGCAAATGAAGCATCGGTGAGAGTTATCAAAAAGATTCCCGGGTTTATAGAAGGTAAGGAGTTGATTGATAAACATCTGACTTTTTGGACGATCACGGTTTGGGAATCGGAGCAGGCCATGAAGCATTTCAGGAACAACGATCCGCATAAAAAAGCAATGCGAAAATTGCCAGACTGGTGCAACGAAGGTGCATACGCTCATTGGACGCAGGAAGACGAAGTTATACCGGAATGGAATATTTTGTACGGGCGGTTGTTAAAAGAAGGCAGGCTCACCAAAATAAAACGCCCATCTGAACAGCAGGAGGGCATGAACTATCCGCCGCCTTTTTGGACTAAAACAGAACGCTCTTTTAAGCCTAAAAAATAGATCAATTAATGATTCAATGTCGTTTACTTAAAGACTTTCTGGCAGTTTTGCCTCACCTAAATCCTCTCCAAAGGAGAGGACTTTAACTTCGCTCTTCAATAAAACCCTCTCCTTTGGAGAGGGCAGGGTGAGGCATGGAACGTTTATAAAAAAAACTAAATATTTTTTCCCCTTAAGTAAACGACATTGATTAATGATTGACAAAACTGAGATAATTGAACAACCGGCGTTTTATATAGTCGGCTTATCCGTTCGGACAACCAACCAAAACGGTCAGTCGCAAAATGATATTGGTGGGCTATGGGGGCGGATCATGCAAAATAATTTGCTCCTTAAAATTGAAGATAAGGTATCCGAAGATACCTATTGTGTTTATACTGATTATGAAACCGATTATACCGGCTTTTATACAACCATAATAGGATGCAAAGTAAGCTCCCTTGATAAAATCTCTGAAGGTTTTTCGGGGATAACTATTGCCGCGGGTAAATACCATGTTTATGATTTGTCGGGCAAGTTTCCTGAAAATGTGCATGCTGCCTGGCAGGAAATATGGGGTAGCGATGTAAAAAGGGCCTATACCGCTGATTTTGATCAGTACGCCGCCAATGCCAAAAGTTTTGAAGACACGGAAGTGAAAATTTATTTGGCTGTAAAATAATTGCAGAGACATGATGCCTCGCGTCTCTACGAAAAATGCAAAATGAGGTTTACCTTATGAAGGACAGCCTCTTGCCGTTATTGCCTTCAATTAGGTTCCCGTTATCCCACACTACATTACCGGAAACAAGCGTCGTTAATATTTTTGAGCGGAAGGTTGTTCCCTCAAACGGACTCCATTTGCATTTGTACAGGATGTTATCGGTACTAACTTTCCAGGGTGCGTTTAAATCAACCAGCACCAAATCGGCCCAGTAGCCTTCGCGGATAAAGCCGCGTTTTTCAACCTGGAAACAAGTAGCGACATTATGCGCCATTTTTTCGGCGATCTGTTCCAAACTTATTTTTCCCTGGTGGTGAAGCTCCAGCATGGCAGGCAGGGCATGTTGTACCAATGGCCCGCCGGAGGGCGCCTGCAAATAGGCGTTTGACTTTTCTTTTAAAGTATGCGGCGCATGGTCAGTAGCAATCACATCAATACGGCCATCTAAAACAGCCTTTAGTATACCATCCCTATCGTGTTCGGTTTTTACTGCCGGATTCCATTTAATAAGGTTGCCTTTGCTCTCATAATCCTTGTCCGTAAACCATAGATGATGAATGCAGGCTTCGGCAGTGATTCGTTTATCTTTCAATGGCATGGTATTATCAAACAAGTGGGTTTCCTTCTCCGTTGATATATGCAGGATATGCAACCGCGTATTATGTTTTTTTGCAAGTTCAACGGCCATTGATGATGAAATATAGCAAGCTTCTCCACTTCTGATTTTAGGATGCAAAGTCACCGGGATATTTTCGCCAAGCAACTGTTTATAATGCTCCAGGTTGCTTTTTATAGTAGCTTCATCTTCGCAATGTGTAGCCACCAGCATGGGTGATTGTGCGAAAATATTTTCAAGGGTGTTAGGGTTATCCACCAGCATGTTCCCGGTTGATGAACCCATAAAAACCTTTATGCCGCAAACATTCGCAGTATTTGTGCGCAAAACCTCATCCAAATTATCATTTGAGGCGCCCATGTAAAAAGAGTAATTCGCCAGTGACGTTTGCGATCCAATCTGGTATTTATCTTCAAGTAACGCCTGTGTAAGCGTATTTGGAACTGTGTTTGGCATCTCCATAAACGACGTTATGCCACCCGCTACCGCCGCTCTTGATTCGGTGAAAATGTTTGCCTTATGGGTTAAACCCGGCTCACGGAAATGCACCTGGTCGTCAATACAGCCGGGGAACAGATACAAGCCTTCGGCGTTGATAACCTTATCGGCTTGAGCATTGATCTGATGATCTATCCGTTCAATAAGTCCATCTTTTACCAAAATATCAGCAACAAATTGCTTGTTTTCATTTACTATCGTGGCGGATTTGATGAGTGTGGAAGACATGGTGCAAATATAGGTTTATTGTCGAAAGATCGGAAAACACTACCCTGGCAATAATTGATTTGCCCGATATTAAATATTTTAATTAATTTGTCAAAACCCCGACTGAATTAAACAACAAAGCAAGGGAATTTAACGTACAAATAGTTTAACGATTTTATTTTATACCCAAAGCTTGAATGAAAGCCAGTATTCGCCAAAAACTCCTTATTTTCTCTTTAATCGTTCTGGCAGGTAATGGGGTATTAGGATACGCTGTTTACCAAAGTAATCAAAAACTTCAGGACGCCGAATTATTGGTACATCATACAGAGCTGATTATTTACCAATCAGGTAACGTACTTTCAATTGCAAAAGATGTAGAAGCTGCCTCCAGAGGGTTTGTTATCACTAACGATAGTTCATTTCTTAAACCCTTATACCCGGAAAAAAAAGCAGCGTTCAGCAACATAGGAAAACTCAGGCAGCTTACCATAGATAATCCTGCGCAGCAACAACGGATAGATTCGCTTGATTTTTACATGCACAAGCTGCTCGATTTTTCTTTCAATACAGTTGAATTGAGAGCTACGCAAGGATTGACCAGGGCGACCGCTCTGGTTGCAGCAAAGCAAGGCAAGGTTTATAGCGATCACATCCGGCAAATTACTAATGCTATTCAGCAGGAAGAAAACAGACTGCTTAAAATCCGGAGACAAGTGGACGTAAATAGTTCCAGGTCGCTCAAAATGATTTCGAGGGTTGTATTTGTTTCAATGGTGAGTTTCACAGTTCTATTGTTAATATTAATTGGGCAGTACCTGCGGCAAAATGAAGAAAAAGAAAAACGCACGGCAGAGCTTGCTATAGCCAACGAGGAACGATCGAAGATGGTAAATGAGCTCATGCTTCGGAATATTGACCTTGAACAGTTTGCCTACATCATTTCCCACAATCTTCGCACACCGGTAGCCAATATTATAGGTGCATCAAGTGCGCTGGATGACCCGGATTTAAGCACCGATGATAAGGAAATACTGATCGGCGGAATCAGGGTGTCTGTTATGCGGCTTGATGATGTTGTAAGAGATCTCAATCATATTTTGCAGGTAAAAGGTGATATAAACGAGACAAAGGAGACGATAATTTTTTCTGACCTGGTTGATAATATTAAATTAAGTATTCAGCATTTGATTGATAAATATGAGGTGGATATAAAATATGATTTTTCAAAGGCCAATGAGTTTTTCACATTAAAACCCTACCTGTACAGTATTTTTTATAACCTTATTTCAAATAGTGTTAAATACCGCAGGCCGGATGTTCCATGCACTATTGAAATTAAAAGCAGCCTTGTCAAAAAAAACATGCATATAATTTTCAGTGACAACGGGATTGGTATTGACCTTAAGAAAAACGGCGGGGATATTTTTGGCTTATATAAACGTTTTCATAGTAATATTGAAGGAAAAGGAATGGGATTATTTATGGTAAAAACACAGGTTGAAACACTTGGCGGAAAAATTACCGTAAAAAGTGCAGAAAATAAAGGAACTGAGTTTAAGATTGAATTTGAGGTTTGAAAGAGCAATGTTGCCTTAGTTAGCATTGCTTCAATCTGTTTGTCAATCCGCATAGCGTCGAAGTTTGCCGCCAAAGCTTCCAAAATAAACTAACGGTCGTAAATCAAGCAATTGCCGGAATCATCGGGTTTGTCCCTGATTCAAGGATACATTTTTATTTATCCACGCACAACCTGAAATCATGGCCAACTTGAATAAAAACGGCGCCATTCCACTACGGTCAATAAATACCCGGTAAAAAAGGAAATTCTGGACAACCTCCGACTTTGCATTCTAAGGCAAATTCACTATTTTATTATTATAAAAAATATCGTTTTAGTTAATTTTATTGTTTACTAAAAAATTACGTAAAATTATTAAAAAATGCTTGAATTCGGTGTTGTAACAGATACGCAGCTTGTTCCACCGATAATTTATTTAATTATAAAAAGGTGCTTTTCAGATTGTATTTGACGTTTTTTTATCCGTAACTTAGTTATTATTTCGCTTTTTGGATTTGATAAAGCCTAACCGTCAGTGCAAAGAAAGTTGGACGATTTTGTAAAAACAAACGGGGTGATTTCATTTTTTTAATTATCAATTAATGAATTCAATTTAAACAATCCGGGGAGACCTGTATTGTTGAGTTGTTTATTTTAAAAATAAATCAGTGAAATATTTACACAGTTTGTTATTGCGCAATTTGATTTTGATTTATAAATGACAAAGCCTGACCTGATTAAATCAACCGCCGATGAAGTGTTGGAAAAAATAAAATCAGATAGCCGGACAAAAAATATCCCGGTTGTAATGCTAACTTCTTCAAAAGAAAACCCTGACGTCGAAAAATCGTATAAGCTTGGAGCCAATAGCTATATTGTTAAACCCGTTGACTATGAAAGTTTTCGTAAAGTAGTAAACGAACTGGGCATTTACTGGCTGCTATATAATCAGGGTACAACCTAACCTAATCAATAATATGAAACAAAAAATAAAAATACTTCACCTGGAAGACGTACCCACCGATGCAGAATTAGTTGCGCGGGAACTACGAAAAGAAAACATAGATACCGAAATACATGTAGTACAGGACAAAGTAAATTTTGTAAAAGCCCTAAAGAATTTTTCGTATGATATCATACTTTCCGATCATTCGCTTGCTGCTTTTGATTCGCTGGAAGCCATTCGACTTGTAAAAAAAGCTGAGATCACTGTCCCCTTTATTTTAGTTACCGCCACTATGACGGATGAGTTTGCAGCAATGGTAATGAAGGAGGGGGCTAACGACTATATACTTAAAGACCGCCTGAACCGGTTGCCACTGGCCGTTATGAATTCGATTGAAAAAAATCGGTTGATTGAAGGGCAAAAGGCTGATCAAAAAAAAGCTATTGAGCAGTTGCTAAAGAGCGAGGCATTCAACAGGGCTGTGCTCAACTCATTAAGTTCGCACATTGGGGTAATCGATAACCGCGGCAGACTTGTTGCAGTGAATGAAGCATGGAGTCAATTTGCCATTGAAAATGGTGAAACCACCCTGCCGCGCTGCGCCCTGGGAAGTAATTTCTTTAATGTTTGCCATGACTCAGCTTTGGCAGGCGATAATACAGCAGCCGAAGTACTCGCCGGGCTACAGGAGGTAATGTACCAGAGAAGGCCTTTTTTCTATCTCGAATATCCCTGCCATTCGGCCGAAAAGCATTGGTGGTTTGGTATGAGGGCGTTGAAAGTGGAAGGCGATGAGCAACTGGTCGTAATATCGCACCAGGATATCTCTGAACGAAAACTTGCCGAAAATAATCTTGTGCAAAGTGAATCGAGGCTAAAGGAAGCGCAGGCTATTGCCCGTATAGCTAATTGGGAATTTGATTTGGTACACAAAACCGAATTTTGGTCGGAAGGGTTTTATAAGATGCTGGGAATAAACCATAAGGACTTATTATTATCCAAAGAATTGTTTTTCTCATTTATTCACCCCGATGACTTGAGTTTTGTGCAGGCAAAAATTAATGATGGTTTAAAAACATTGCAAAGCGCGGCTTTTGATTTCCGGTTTATCGGGAAAGATGGAGCGGTTAAATACGTTTATAGCGAAACAAAAATTGAATTTGATAACAAACAGCGTCCTGTCCGGTATTTTGGGATCATTCAGGATGTAACCGAAAATAAAATTGCCGAGCTGGAACTTATGAAAATGATGAGTGCCAGGGTGCAGCATAACATTGAACTTGAACAATTCGCCTATATTATTTCCCATAACCTGCGTGCGCCGGTAGCCAATATTATTGGCGCTTCAAGCGTGCTCAGCGACCCTGATTTAAATGATGAAGAAAAAGAAATGCTCAACCGGTCGATAAATACTTCTGTAAACCGGCTCGATGACGTGATAAAGGACCTTAACCAGATCTTACAGCTAAAAGGCAATATCAATGCAGTAAAAGAACTCGTGCATTTCTCGGAACTGGTTGATGATGTGGTGTTAAGCATCCGGAATTTGGTAGATAAATATGGTATTGAAATAAGGGTTGATTTTTCAGAAATCGATGAGTTTTTAACCTTAAAACCTTATTTGTACAGCATTTTTTACAATCTTATCTCAAATAGTATTAAATTCAGGGGTAGCTTTCCCTGCATTATTGAGGTTAGGAGTCATGTACTGGACAATAAGCTTTTTTTAACTTTTAAAGACAATGGAATAGGTATTGATCTTGAAAAGAGCGGTGGGGATATTTTTGGATTATACAAACGTTTTCATTCCAATATTGAAGGAAAGGGAATGGGGTTGTTTATGGTAAAAACGCAGGTAGAAACCCTTGGTGGCAAAATAAGTATCGATAGCATTGAAAATATCGGTACGGAGTTTAAAATTGAATTTGAGCTATAACAGGGATAAAATTGCGGGAACCACGGATATAATTCATTTTTTTGCTTCTGCGGATTATTGTCAAAATTCATTACGGGTTAAAGATCCAGGGATAATTATCAATTATCGCCTGGATCACCTGTTGGTCACCCTTCCTTTTTTTTAAATCAAGGACCATGTTTTTAAAATAGGCAGTGCAGCTTAAGCCCGGTAAATAATAATATTTGCCGTCGATAATGATTTTAAAAGTTCCAAACGACAAAATGCCGGGGTCTGCGGCCAATTGGAAATTAGTTTTATCAATATATTTCGATATGATTTTAAAAGAGCTTTCGTCCGTCAGTATGGCTCTTTTAGGCAATGAGTCAAGTACTACTTCATCCGTGTCTAAAGGAACAATGCCATCCTGATACCTTATATTAATGGTATGTACGGGCATTATTTTTTCACCAACATGCCAAAATTTAATATAATGCATGCCCGTATTTTGCCCATAACTATTCAGCGCGAGTAAAAGCATGGTTATGGATAAAATGGAATTCCTCATATTAATTGGGCACTATTATTTCAGTATGTTTTTTATGAAACGGATTTAATTTGATTAAAGTTTTATTGACTAAAATATTTTGTGTTAAAATAGTTTATTTTTTAAAATAGAGGCCAAATATAGATTTGTAATAAATAACCTGCAAATTTCAAAAATAGCAGTTTTCTATTACCTGGCTTTCGGACTTTCCCGACTTTCGGACTTTCCGACTTCAAAAACCTATCTTTGCGGCATGGCTGTAACTTTTGAAGACTTTAAATTTAACCGGCAAATTTTAAATGCCATTGCCGATGCCGGTTATACCGAAGCTACGCCAATACAACAAAAAGCTATCCCGCCGATATTAAACGGGCAGGATGTAATGGGTATTGCCCAAACAGGGACGGGTAAAACGGCTGCTTATGTATTGCCCATCCTCATGAAGCTGAAATATGCCCAGGGTGAGCATGCACGCGCGTTGATCATATCGCCGACCCGTGAACTGGCAATGCAGATCGAGGAAAATGTAAAGGCTTTTGCCGCAAATACTGATTTGCGGGTGGTGGTTTTATATGGTGGGCTTGGCCCTAAAACGCAAATAGAGCAATTAAACAAAGGCGCGGATATTATTGTTGCCACCCCCGGCCGGTTTATGGATCTGTATTTAGCGGGACATATCGTTACCAAAACCTTGCAGGTTCTGGTTTTGGACGAAGCAGACAAAATGATGGATATGGGCTTTATGCCGCAGATCAACCGTATTTTGGAGGTTGTACCTGTAAAAAGACAAAACCTGCTTTTTTCGGCAACTATGTCGGATAAGATCCATGAACTATCCAATAATTTTTTAGAGTTTCCCACCATTATTGAGGTAACGCCGCAGGCAACTCCGGCACAAACTGTCGATCAGCAATTGTTTTTGGTGCCCAATGTTAAAACAAAAATAAACCTGCTCAAAAAACTGCTGGAAAAGGAAGACGATATCAAAAAACTGATGATATTTTGTAAAACCCGGATCGCAGCCGAGGATGTTTATAAATTTCTGCTCCGCAAGTTTGGTGAAAAGGAAGTGAAGGTTTTACATGCCAATAAAGGGCAAAATACCCGGATCAATGCTATCAATGCATTCAAAAATGATGAGGTGAAAATTTTGGTGGCGACCGATGTAGCTTCGCGCGGTATTGATGTAAGCGATGTGAGCCATGTGATAAATTTTGATGTACCGGTTGTAATTGAAGATTATGTGCATCGCATAGGGCGTACAGGGCGCGCTTACCAGTTGGGGGTGGCTATCACCTTTTGTAACCCTGCCGAAGAATATTATACAAGGAAGATCGAAAAACTGATCAGGCAATCAATCCCCGTAAAGGCAATTCCGGAGGGTGTATTTATTGAGGCTACACCCTATGAAGAAAAGCAGGATCAGGACAAAGAGATCGATATGCAGAAGCGGAAGGAAGACCCTGATTTTAAGGGAGCCTTTCATGAAAAGAAGAGTTTGAACCAGCGCAAAAAATTTGATGCTGCAAAATCAAAAACAGCACATAACCCCAAAGAGAAAAGAACGAAGTCGCCAAAGTCATATAGAAAAAAACATTAAGGAAATATGAAGTTCAGGATTACCCCCTTAAATTTTGCCAGTGCATTTTTTTTGTTTGCCGCAGTTTACAGCTGGATATATGGCGTGAAACTTTCAGGGCATCAGTTTAAAAATATGAGTACGCCAATTGGCTGGATATTTTTACTATTTGCAGTTGTAGTGTCATTTATGGATATAATGTTCCGTAATTTTTTCCCTGAAACCAAAAAAATATGGATTGTAGAGTTAAGCTTTATAACTTTGGCGGCTATTATATTATTAATTGTTAAATAAGCAGAATGAAAAGAGCTGAAATAAAGCTGACGATAGAACTTGACGATAAAAACGTACCCGAAAGCATACTTTGGGAATCAACTGATGCGCAAACCAAGGAAGCGCTGCCTGTAAAATCAATGATGCTTGCACTTTGGGACCAGAATTATTCAAATACCCTGCGTATTGATCTGTGGACAAAAGATATGCCTGTTGATGAAATGAAACAGTTTTTTTATGAAACCCTGCAAACTATGGGCGATAGCTTTTTACGCGCAACAGGTGAAACAAATATTGTTGAGGACCTGCGCGATTACTGCGCCCACTTTGCCGATAAAATGGGAATTAGCCCTAAATAAAAATGCGTCTTAACGCCTTACTGTCGTTTGCCGGCTTTGTAATCCTGATTGCAGCCACCTATTGCCCTATATTTCACCCGATCATAGGCAAATGGGATGTTTACGACGGTAACAAACCTTATGGCATTGTGATTTTACTGGTGGCCGTGGTTGGGATAGCCGGCACAGTTTTTAGCCAGGCAAAAATTGTTCGCATGGCAGCTTGGCTGTCATTGGTATTGGTGACCTTATTTTTGATACTGGCCATATTAAAAGTTTATACTTCGTTTGATTTTATTCCCCTTCATTTTGTTGCCAAATACCTCACATCTAAAATAAAATTCAGGTGGGGCTGGTATTTATTATTTGGCGGGCCTTTGCTTGCTTTGGCCGGTGTTTTATTTGATAAAAGGAACAGTTTTAAATAACCTGGCCACCTAATTCTACCCGGGGAAAATAGCCATATTTTTCCTGTTGCAATTATTTACCATCTGCTCAAACAATAGCAGCTGTTAATGGTTTCTTATTTAGTATCTTTATAAGATATATACTTCTCTTCAAATTTAAATAATGTCAAAATTTTCTTTCCGACAAGTGCTAACAGGGTTTATTGTATCATTACTGTTAGTTTTCGCCGTTTTTTATTTTTCGTATACCAGTATCAATAACTTACAGGAAAATGAAAAGTCTGTTGCACGCACAATTGCGGTAATCAAGACCTCAATTGTCGTCCAGGCTTTGCTGCTTGATTGCGAAACAGGTCAGCGGGGCTATATCGCAACAGGAAAAGAAATATTCCTTGACCCCTATACAAGATCAATTACGCTGATCCCCGCCTCCCTGACAGATCTGAAGGCGCTGATTAATGATAACCCTGTTCAGCTGCAAAATTTAGACTCGCTTAGCTTCTTTGCTAATTCAAAATCAAGGGAGCTTGAATCTATCATTGATATTGCCCATAACAAAGGCTTTGACGAGGCCCGCAGGTATTTAAGTACTGCACCAGGTAAATATGATATGGACCAGGTAAGGTTTTGGGTGGCCCAGATAGTGAAAGAGGAAAACAGGCTTTTGAAAATCAGGATCGAGTCATCAGCTATTGCTGTTGATGATGCCGCGAGGGTGATAATTTTGGGCGGGCTGGTTGTACTTTTAGTGGTATTAATGCTGTCCCTTTATATCAGGAAATCTTTTACCGGACTTAGAATCAGTGAAGAAACGATAAAGGTTAGCAATGCAGAACTTGAAAAAGTATTAGCGGAAAACAAGGCGAAAAACTGGCTGCTTACCGGGACAAACCTGATCAACGTTAAAATGCTGGGTAAGCAGAATGAAAAGGAGCTCGCAGAAAATATCCTGACAGAGATATGCAGTTATGCCAACGCGCTGACCGGTACATTTTATTTATATAACGAAAACGAACAAAGTCTTGATTTGTATGCCTCCTATGCTTTTCATGATATTGAGGCTTTGAAAAAAACATTAAAACTGGATGTAGGGTGGCTTGGCCAGGTTGCAAAAAATAGAAAGGCTACAGTAGTAAGAGGTAAATTGAATGATAAACTTGAACTTGGTTCATCAATAGTTCATCAAAACCTGGTTGAAAGTTTTATTGTACCCTTCTTTTTTGACGAAAAACTGAAGGGAGTAATTGAGATCGCCTTTGAAGATGAACTGGAAACACGCGTAAGTGAATACATTTTAATTATCGCCAATGTAATTGGCGTTGCGGTTAACACCGCACAGGCATTTACTATTACCTATAACTTATTGTCGCAAGTGCAGGATCAGGCCGAAGAGCTGGAATCACAAAGGGAAGAAATGCGGATCACCAACGAAAGTTTGCTGAGCAAGACCGAAATGCTGCAGGTGTCCGAAGAAGAGCTCAGAACGCAACAGGAAGAATTGAAAACAGCCAATGCTGAGCTTGAAGAAAAAGCCAGCTTGCTCGAAGAAAAAAACTATGCTATTGAAACGGCGCGGCAATCTATAAACAGTAAGGTACGGGAATTGGAAACAACCGGCAGGTACAAGTCGGAGTTTCTGGCAAATATGAGCCACGAATTACGGACCCCTTTAAATAGTATTTTGGTATTGGCCCGGATTCTGAAGGATAATAAACCTGCCAACCTTAGTGTAGATCAGTTGAAATATGCAGGAGTGATTTTCAGCGCCGGTAATGACCTGCTGACATTGATCAATGACATACTCGATCTTTCCAAAATTGAGTCGGGCAAACTGGAGTTACATAATGAAGATGTGAAAATTGCAGACATTTTAAATAACATGGAAATGTTGTTTAGTGAATTTGCCCGCAATAAAAAGATAAAATACACGGTTAGCACGGCAAACGGGCTGCCCGAAAATATATTTACCGACAAGGTAAGAGTTGAACAGGTGATAAAAAACCTGCTTTCCAATGCTTTCAAGTTCACGCCGGAAAAAGGTTCAATTAGTATCAATGTTATTCCCGGTATACAGGAGGAAACCATTAGCTTTTGTATCAAGGATTCTGGTATCGGCATAGCCACAGATAAACAAAACATAATTTTTGAGGCCTTTCAGCAAGCTGACGGTTCAACCAGCCGCAAATATGGCGGAACAGGTTTAGGCTTATCAATAAGCCGTGAACTGGTTAGCCTGCTTGGCGGAAGCATTTCAGTTAATAGTGAACCCGGTAAAGGAAGTGAGTTTATTTTGACAATCCCGGTAAAGGCAAAGATAATTGTACCCGGGGAAGTAGCAGAGGCTTTTGAAGTACCTAAATCCTTTAATGAAATTTTAGTGCCGGCTGATAAAATAGTTAAACCCTATAACAGGGAACCATTGGTTATTATTGTGGAGGATGATGAAAACTTCGCCGATATTCTGAAGGATTACTCGCGCGACCATGGGTACAGATCAATCATCGTAAATGAAGGAACAAACGCCTTCGAGATCATAAAAAAGAATCAGCCTGATGGGGTGATCCTTGATATTATGCTGCCGGGAAAAGATGGCTGGAAGATATTAAAGGAGTTAAAGGACGATGAGGCAACAGCACAAATACCTGTGCACCTCATGTCTGCAAATGATGCAGCCACAAACCATGCAAGCCTTGAAGGGGCGATCAGTTTTATTAAAAAGCCCGTTGCTTTAGAGACTATTGACCAGTTGTTTAGCGATATTATGCTGAAAAGTGGCATTGTTTTTAAACAAATATTGCTGATTGAGGATAATAAGATGCAAAGCCAGGCTTTAAATGAACTGATGCTAAGCCTTAGCATTACCGTTGATCAGGCTTTTGACGGAAAATCGGCGATGGCGATGCTTAATGAAAATGAATACCAGTGTGTTATTCTTGATATTAACCTTCCTGATATTTCAGGGCTCGACCTGTTGGATAAGATCAAGAAAATTGATCGCTTCAAATCACTGCCGGTAATAATAAACACGGCCATGGAACTGGATAAAACTTCGGTTGAAAGGCTGATGAAATATGCCAATGCAATGGTAATTAAAAGCAGTAAATCTGCCGACAGGCTTATTGATGAAGTAAACTTATTTTTGAACAAGGTGCGCGAAGATGACCTGAAGCCAAAGGATATGGCTCCCAAAGTGAAAGTTATTCCAACGGGCAAAGGCGCGGTAAAAGGAAAAAAGATACTAATAGTTGACGATGATGCCCGTAATATTTTTGCCTTAAGCAGCGCATTGCAAAGTTATGATATGCTGGTTGAAATTGCTTATGACGGGCAGGATGCAATAAACAAGCTTGAGGAAATTGCTGATATTGATTTGGTGCTGATGGATATTATGATGCCAGTTATGGACGGCTATGAGGCAATAAAATATATACGAAAACAACCCAAATATGCTGACCTGCCTGTAATTGCATTAACAGCAAAGGCAATGATGGACGACCGCGAAAAATGTATAGCTGCCGGCGCCAATGATTATATTACTAAACCCGTTGATATGGATAAGTTGATAGCATTGTTGCAACTCTGGCTGGGGGAATTAGTAGAGAATCCGGTGATTTTAGAATAGTCTGATTCTTCTTTTTTTTATCTGCCGCGAACCGTTGGGTTGATGCAGATGACATTTTTAATCGCTATAATTGTCAGGCGGTCATTTTTACAAATGTCTTAATGGTTTAACTTTATCCTTTTTTGACTTTGAATTCAAGCGTTGAGAATCCGGGCTTTTGATTCAGGATTATATTTTGCTACTATAATTAACATGGATATTTCTACCGAAAGTATAACTGCCGAACAAATGGCAGAACTGATTGACCTGGTAAAAGAAGTTCATGGTTTTGATTTTTCAGATTATACGAAGGCATCTTTAAAAAGAAGGATCACCAGGGTGATGCTGATAAAGAAAATAGGGTTTTATAACCTGAAGCATTTATTAATAAATGAGCCTTCTTTTTTTCAGGAGTTTTTAGAAGAGATCACGGTGAACGTAACGGAAATGTTTCGCGATCCTTCGTTTTATAAGGCGCTTAATACCCAAATATTGCCTTATCTTTCCAGCTATAACCACATAAAGGTATGGTCGGCGGGCTGTTCCTCGGGTGAAGAAGCCTATTCCATCGCAATTTTATTGAAAGAAGCAGGTTTGTACGAAAAGTCATTTATCTACGGCACGGATATAAATACCGCTGTTTTAAAAGAAGCCCGCAAAGGGGTTTACAGCTTGAGGAATATTAAAAACCATGCCGGGAATTATCAACTGTCCGGCACAAATGCTTCGCTACCAGATTATTTTACTTCTCTTTACGATGCTGCTGCCATTCAAAATGAATTAAAGGTAAATACACTTTTTGCTGTTCATAATTTAATTTCGGACACGGTTTTCAATGAATTTCAATTGATAAGCTGCCGTAATGTCTTTATTTATTTCGAAACCAGTTTACAGGAGAAGATACTGGAACTTTTTTATAACAGCTTATGCCCATTGGGTTTTTTATGCCTTGGCAGCAAGGAGACAATTCGATCAGGCCTTTTTAAAACGAAATTCAGGGCGATAAACCAAAAGGAAAATATTTATCAAAAGATTGGGGATTGATGGGAATATAATTGAACGCTGGCACAACTCTGATGTATTGTTGTTAGGCGGATCTGCGGGCTCATTTAAACCTATATTGCAGATTATCAGAAATTTGAAGCCTGGTTTTAACAAGGCCGTTATCATAATTATCCACAGGAACAAGGATTTTCCGGGCAAGATTGAAAAACTGTTTGGCGGGAATTGCCTTTTACCCCTAATGGAAATTAGTGATAAAGATAAAATAGCTAAAAATACAGTTTATATAGCACCGGCAAACTATCACACCTTAATTGAAAACGGAGATTATTTTAGCTTAGATGTTTCTGAAGCGGTTTGGTATTCAAAACCTGCGATCGACGTAACATTTGAAAGTGCGGCCGACGGGTTTAAAGATCATTGCACCGCTATATTATTTTCAGGGAGCAACCGGGATGGGGCGCGGGGTATGCTTAAATTGAGGGAAGCTGGTTCTTTAACGATAGCACAGCACCCTGATGATGCAGAAATGCCGGAAATGCCTGCTTCCGCGATAAACCTTAATGGGGTAGATTACGTATTAAGGACATCAGAGATTTTTGAGCTGTTGAATAAATAAGAAATTTACCTGAAATACCTTACATGAGTCCCATTAATATTCTTATCGTCGACTACCACGAAGAAAATAAAACAATACTCAATGCATTACCCAAACGTGATGATATTGATCTGTTTTTTGCAAGATCTTCAAATGAGGCATTAAAACTTGCCTGGGAGAAACAAGTTGCTGTGGCAATAATAAATATTCATTTTCCTGAGAAGGAAGGTTTGGAATTGACTGAAATGCTGCGGGCGAATCCGAAGACTAAAGATATTTTGGTGGTTTTTTTGATTGAGAGCTTAAAAGAGATTAATGTAGCAGCTGTTAAAAGCCTTAATTGTTCCGCATACCTTTATAAACCGCTTGACCCGAAAATAGCAAGTGAAAAGATTGACTTGTTGGTGCAACTTGCCCGGCATAATGCAATAGTTAAACAAAAAGATTAAGAGTTGCAAAACCTGGCCATGGCAGTTAACAATTCCTCGGAAATTGTTTGCGTTGTTGATGCAGGTGATTATGCTATAAAAACTATTAATCCGGCGGTCGAAAAAATGCTGGGCTACAGCCAGCTGGAATTACTCGGCCGGTGTATTACTGATTTTGCTGTTGAAAGCAGAAGAATTGATTTCCGGGTAAAGCTCGCCGGCATCGTAAAAGGAAGATTGGCTTATGCTGTTTTTGAATTTGAATTTGCCAGGTACAACAAAAGTATGCTATGGGTCGAGTGCAGAGTGGGTTATCAAAACAAAACACTGTTGTTAAACATAAGGGATATTTCTGACCTGAAAAACTACCAGGATCAGCTGGTTAAATCAAAAACAGATGCCAGGCAGGGGAAAAAGGTGAAGGAAAGCCTGCTGGCCGTTATGAGTCACGAGCTAAGAACTCCGGTAAACGGGATTATCGGGCTAACCAGTCTCTTACGCAAAACCCAGCTTGATGAGCAGCAGGTCAATATGATCGATCTGATGGATGTGTCATCCCAATCATTGCTGGGCGTGATCAATGATGTTTTGGATATCGCAAAGATGGATGCCGGAAAATTCAATATCGTACGGTCGGCAAATAATGTGCACGATCTGCTCCGCTCTGTTTATGGTTTGCTCAAGTATAAGGCTGATGAAAATGGTTTGGAGTTTTTATTGAAAATAGCCCCCGAAGTGCCTGTGAATTTAATGGTTGATCCCCTGCGGTTAAACCAGGTATTAATGAATTTGTTAAGCAATGCCATAAAATTTACCGAGCGTGGCTTTGTGAAATTGGAAGTTTGCGTATTGCAAAAAAACGAAGGCCAGGTACAGTTAAAGTTCATTGTGGAGGATAGCGGCATAGGTATCCCTGAAAGTAAGCTATCAGGCGTTTTTGATTCATTTGAACAGGCCGAGGAAGATACCGCCGCCAAATATGGCGGAACAGGTTTAGGCCTTTCTATTGTAAAAAGACTGGTTGAGTTAAAAGGAGGGGAGCTTGCTGTTTACAGCCAGCCGGGTAAAGGCAGTATATTCAGTTTTACAAACTGGTATACCATCGCTGATCAAACCAAAGAAAAGGCAGCCTTTACAACGGAGAAAGTGCTTGCACCGTTTGAAAATTTAAGGTTATTGGTTGCTGAAGATAACATGGTAAACCAGTTTATGCTTTCAAAAATGCTTAAAGACTGGAATATCGAGGTCGACATGGTTGATAACGGACAAACGGCGCTCGATAAATTACGTGTTAATTATTACGACCTGGTATTGATGGATACCCATATGCCAGGGATGGATGGCTACGAGGTAGCAAAATCGATAAGGAATGATTTTAATGAACCTAAAAGAAGTATCCCTATCATATCATTATCAGCGGCGTCATTTGACTATGAGCAGGAAGAGGCTTTGTTGGCCGGAATGAATGATGTTATTTCAAAACCTTTTCCACCCCATGAACTTCACCGCAAAATAAAAAAGTTATTAAAAAACAGTGAGCACGTTAAAAGTTTAGTGTAGTCTGGCCTATACCCATGGTCCGGGCTTCGTGCTCCAATAGCCATTTTTTGCGCCAGACACCACAGCCAAAGCCGGTCAAGCTGCCATCCGAGCCTATTACACGGTGGCATGGGACTACAATTACCAGGTTGTTTTTGCCATTTGCAGATGCAATAGCCCGGATACCCAAAGGATTGTTCATTAATTTCGCCTGCTGCAAATAAGATATTGTGGCCCCGTATTCAATTTTTAGTAATTGTTGCCAAACGTGCTGCTGAAATGTGGTGCCTTGTTGCTTCAAAGGCAGATCGAAAATCCTTCTTTCACCCGCAAAATATTCATCAAGTTGTCGTATGGCAACATTTAGTAAAGGTGATTCAGTCGGTTTTACCTCAAATTCTCCATCCAGTAAATAAATTGATGTGATAAAATCAGCATCTTCGGTAAGCCGGGCAAAGCCTAAAGGTGTTTTATAATAAACCGTCTCCATTTTACTAAATTAAGTAAATAAGCCAAAAATAATCTCAAAATACTAAAGTTAGGCCTCATCCAACCCTCTCCAAACCTGCCTGCCGGTAGGGAGGGGAGAGGGTTTTAAAAAAGAGCGCAGTTTAAGTCCTCTCCTTTGGAGAGGGTTGGGTGAGGCGAAATGACCCAATGAAAATCAATATCGCTTACTTAAGTAAGCGATATTGATTTTCATATTCTAATTGCCCCTTTTAGGGCTATATTGCTGCTATTTATGGTCGATGGGCTATGCCCATCGCAGACATATTTGTCTCCTTCGGGCCCGTCTGCTAGGTGGAAAAAAATAAAGCTGTAATTGTGGACACCAGGGGGATTGTTGCTGTTTTTTAGCCCTGAAAGGGCGTAATACATCAACACAGGGCGAAGTCCTGTGACAACAAAAAAAAACTATATTTGCGCCATGCAACTCTTTAATCAAACCTGGGACCTTTTTAAAAAGGAAATTGTGCTTGAGTGGCGTTCAAAATACGCTTTTAACGGGGTACTGTTATATGTGGTTTCCACCGTTTTTATCTGTTATATTTCCCTGAATTTAAACCCCGGCTTAAACAGCAGCAAAGGTTATCCCATTGTTTGGAATGTTCTTTTTTGGATAATTATGCTGTTTGCTTCGGTTAATGCCATTGCTAAAAGCTTTATGCAGGAGAGCAAGAGCCGTTTGTTGTATTATTATTCAATTGCAAGTCCGCAGGCTATTATTCTTTCAAAAACAGCTTATAATATTCTGTTAATGGCCTTGCTCAGTGTTTTGGCACTATTGGTTTACAAGGTTTTTTTTACGAATACACTTGGCGATCCGCTATATTATTTTCTGACGGTAATGTTAGGCAGTATAAGCTTTTCAACTGTTTTTACGATGATATCCGCCATAGCGTCAAAAGCCGGTAACAACGGTACCCTGATGGCCATTTTGAGTTTTCCGGTTATTATCCCGGTTATTTTGTTGCTTATAAAGCTAAGTAAAAATGCCATGGATGGTCTCGACCGAAGTGTTAGTTATAGTAATATGGCGGTGCTTTTGGCAATTAACGTTATTGTTATTGCAACGGCCCTGTTACTGTTTCCCTTTTTATGGCGCGATTAAACCAAATGCATATTTTATACGTTTTTTTTAAAAAAATGCGTAACCGACATAAAAATGTTGATACACATCACGTAAACTTCATTTGAAATGTGTTTTTTTAGCAAATAAAAATTAATTGTAATTTTATCCGATGCGATTCCCCTGGCTCATCCTGATCTGTATGTTTTTTCCCTTTGCCGTCTTAGCGCAAAGTGGTGTAATTAGTGGCGTGGTAACAAGTGCTGATAGCAAAAAACCGTTACCGCGGGCAAGTGTTTTTTTAAGTAATTCGGCAGTTGGTTCGGCTACCAACGAAGAAGGTAAATTTATACTAAGCGGTATAAGGCCCGGGCAATATACGCTGGTGGTAAGTATACTGGGGTTCGAGCAATATTCTAAAACAATCCTGGTAGGCCGGGAACCAGTGAAGCTTGATATTGAACTCACAACAAAACCATTGATGTTGAGGGAAGTGGTTATTTCATCAAGCGCCGACTGGAAAAAGAATTATGAAGCGTTCAGAAAGGAGTTTATCGGCTCAGATGAAAACGCTAAAGAATGTACAATAATAAACCCCCATGTACTTAATTTAACCTATAATCCTACCAAACAGGTATTACATGCAGATGCAGATGAATTTTTGGTGGTTGAGAACAAGGCGCTCGGTTACCGTGTAAAGTTCTTATTGAATGATTTTAATATAGATCATATCTCCAACATTATTTCGCGGCAGTGGCAGCAGGTTTTTGAGGAACTGCCGGGCAGCGAGGCGCAGAAGAAAAAATGGCACGAGAAACGCGAAGCGGCCTATTACGGTTCTTCAATGCATTTTTTCCGGTCGCTTTACGCAGATAAATTAGCAGAGGAAGGGTTTCAGATGTATCATTTGCGCCGTTCTATCAATTCGGAGAGGCCCGATGATCAGGTGATCAGGCAAAAGTTAGTTTGGTTTAGAGATCATCATATGGTCGACTCCGGAAATTATTATATCGGTCTGGCAAAAATGTCCAAATACCGCAGCGAAAGTTTGGTTAAGCCGCCGTTATTTACATTTGAAGTACTTATGCGGGATGAACAGCAGGGTTTATTTGATATTCATTTCCAAAATTATTTGTACGTTGTTTATACCAAAAAAACAGATGATGTTTATAATAAAGATCTGTACCGGCCAATTGATATGCCAAATTATGCGGTCAGCGTTATGACGCTATCTGCGCCCTACGCTGTATTTGATATGAACGGCATTTTTGTGGCAAATGCGCCGCTTGTTGAAGGCAACTGGGCAATGGACAGGTTTTCGGAGCTGTTACCGGTTGATTATGTACCGGATCAGAAGTAAGTGGTTTATTAGCTCATTTGTTCATTTGTTCATTGGTGGTTGGTTGATAAAATAGTTTTTTTGACAGTTTGATACTAATGAACTAATGAACCAGTGAACTAATGAACCAAAATAACTAACTTTACGCCATAAATAATATGAAATTTATATATCAAACCTGGTGGAAAGTATTGGCGGTATCGCTGCTTTTTTACACCTTAATCGCAGGGTTCCTGCTGAGCGTGCCGCGCCTCCCCATTTTACATGAAACTATCCGGAATGTTTATTTCCACGTGCCGATGTGGATGGCCATGTTTACCGTTTTTACAATTTCAGTAGTTTACAGTATTAAATATTTGAATACGGGTAAAGAGAAATATGACCTGATAGCCGTTGAATGTGTTAATGTAGGTACGTTTTTTTATGTGCTTGGATTAATTACAGGTATGATGTGGGCCAAATACACCTGGGGCGAGTATTGGAGCAACGATCCGAAACAGAACAGCGCTGCCATTGCATTTTTACTGTATTGTGCCTATGCCGTATTGCGGAACTCTATTGACGAAGAGCAAAAACGGGCGAAGATATCAGCCATATACAATATTTTTGCGTTCCCGATAATGGTGGTGTTGATAATGGTTTTGCCCCGTATGACGGATTCCCTGCACCCGGGCAATGGTGGTAACCCCGCCTTTGGTAAGCTGGATATGGATAACCACATGCGGATGGTGTTTTATCCTGCCTGTATAGGCTGGAGCTTTACAGCTTTATGGATCGCAACCCTTCGCTACCGGATCCGCTTAATTGAGTATAAAAACAACGAAATAAATTAACATGAGGAAAATATTTGTTTTAGCATTTTTGCTTTTAGGTTTTATTACTGCATTTGCCCAGCAAAGCGGCCAGGTTGAAATGGCTGATACGATGCGGAGCTCGGGTAAAATATATGTGGTGATAGCAGTTATCGCAATAGTTTTTGTTGGTTTGGCCATCTATTTGTTCTCGATTGACCGCAGGTTAAAAAAAATCGAAAAAGAAAAGTAGTTCAAATAATTTATCTATGCTGTTTAAACATAGATTTTAGCCTAAGCTTGCCGGTGTACTTGAGACACTAATTATTATTTATTTGCGATATTGATAAAAAATGTATCAAATTTGCGTCGTTTTTTAACAATTTAATAATTATTCAAATAAATCTATGGCTACTATTAATTCAGTTGCTGAACAGAACACCCACTTTTTTGGGGATGTATGTAATAATTTTGATTATGCGGCAAAGTTCACAAAACATGATGCCGGCCTGCTCGACCAGATTAAATCATGTAACAGCGTTTATCGGTTTCGCTTCCCTATCCGCAGAGGGAATGGCTTCGAAGTAATTGATGCCTGGCGCGTTGAACACTCACAGCACCAGTCGCCAACAAAAGGCGGTATCCGCTACAGCGAAATGGTTAATGAGGATGAGGTGATGGCGCTGGCGGCACTAATGACCTACAAATGTGCTATCGTAAATGTCCCGTTTGGCGGCGCTAAGGGAGGCATAAAGATCAATCCAAAAAATTACAACCTGCAGGAACTGGAGAATATTACCCGCCGTTACACGGTTGAACTGATCAAGAAAAATTTTATTGGTCCAAGCATTGACGTACCTGCTCCTGATTATGGATCGGGCGAACGTGAAATGAGCTGGATAGCTGATACTTATGCAACAATGAATCCGGGCCAGTTAGATGCCATGGGTTGCGTAACAGGTAAGCCAATTGCCCTGCAGGGGATTGCAGGCCGTCGTGAAGCTACTGGCAAAGGTGTCGCTATTGCCATACGCGAATGCGTTAGCATTGCCGAGGATATGAATAAGCTTGGCCTGCCAACCGGAATATCAGGCAAAAAAATAATTGTACAGGGATTGGGTAACGTAGGCTATTATTCGGCTAAGTTTTTGGCTGAATTTGGCGGGATTATCGTTGGCCTATGCGAGTATGAAGGCGCAATTTATAACCCGGACGGACTTGATGTGGAAGCCGTATTTCAGCACCGTAAGATTACCGGATCTATTTTGGGCTATCCGGGATCGAAGCAGGAGTTTAAACATTCTGCCGAAGGTTTGGAGCAGCCATGCGATATTTTAGTTCCCGCTGCGCTGGAAAACCAGATCACTATTGGGAACATCAGCAATATTAAGGCAAAAATAATTGCCGAAGCTGCCAACGGACCAACTACTCCCGAAGCGGAAACTATTTTTTATAAAAATGGTGGCATTATTATCCCCGATATGTATGTAAATGCCGGTGGTGTAACCGTTTCGTACTTCGAGTGGCTTAAAAACCTTTCGCATGTGGCTTTTGGTCGTATTAACCGCAGGTTCGAAGAAAATACCAACCTTAACCTGGTAAACATGGTTGAAGGTATTACAGGTGTTGCTTTAACCCCTATGCAGCGTTCAACTATTGTACGGGGAGCGTCGGAACTGGAACTGGTGAATTCAGGTTTGGAAGATACCATGATCAGGTCGTACCACGAGATCAGGGAAACCTTTAAAGCAAACCCTGCAATTGATACCCAGCGTACCGCAGCATTTGTGGGCGCGATCAACAAAATAGCAGTATCTTATCAGAATTTGGGCGTTTGGCCGTGATTTTTGTTGCAATGTTGTAACGTTGTAATGTTTGAAAGTTGTAATGTTCTTTTGATGGCTGGATACAAATCGTATTCAGCCATTTTATTATAGCAATGTTTAAGCGGCAACATTATAACCTTTCAACGTAACAACCTTTCAACTCTTCACCAAGAACAATTCTAAATAAGATTAATGAATTGAAATAAACATTATTAACTTTACGTTTTGTATTTTTGCAATCCGAAATATAAGCGTAAAACAGCTGATGAAAAAAAATTCAATATTTGGTTTAATTTCTATTGCTATAGCCATTGCCGTAATTATTGCGGTAATGTCCAAATCAAGCACCTATGGTACATTTAGCGAAGCCAAAAAAACAACAAGCGAATTAGAAGTTGTTGGATTGCTTGACAAGCAAAAAGAGTTATATTATGATGCCGCAAAGGATGCCAACTATTTTTCATTTTATGTGAGAGATAACGATAAAAAAGAATGTAAGGTTGTTTTTACCGGCACAAAACCTCAGGATTTTGAAAAATCTGAAAAAATTGTTCTTACCGGCCAAATGATAGGCAATGAATTTCATGCATCTAAAATCCTGATGAAATGCCCTTCAAAATACACACAGGATAAAATTGATGAAAAAACATATACCGCAAAATCGGCCAATATATAAATCATTTAATGGATAAAGTTTTTAAGGGCGAACACCTGTTACCGGGCCATCTGGGCCAAATCTTTGTTATTGTTTCATTCGGAGCGGCCCTGTTATCGGCAATCAGTTATTATTTTGCTACCACAAGCACCAATAAGCTGGATACTTCCTGGCTAAAGATGGGGCGCTGGGCCTTTTTTCTGAATTCCATTTCAATATTGGGTGTTGTTGTTTGCCTGTTTTACATTATCTATAATCATTATTTCGAGTATCATTATGCCTGGTCATATACCTCAAAGTCATTACCTGTGTATTATCTTGTGTCCGGTTTCTGGAACGGGCAGGAGGGTGGCTTTATGTTATGGACATTCTGGCAGGCCGTTTTAGGAAATGTGCTGATCTGGAGGGCAAAATCATGGGAAAAACCTGTGATGACGGTTGTTGCGTTTTCGCAGGTTTGGCTGGCCTCTATGCTGTTGGGCATCGAGTTTTTTGGCGCCAGGATAGGCAGTTCACCGTTTTTATTGCTGCGTCATGCTATTGAAGCTCCTATATTTTCAAAACCCGATTATCTTTCTTTTATAAAAGATGGCCAGGGTATGAACCCCTTGTTGCAAAATTACTGGATGGTGATTCATCCGCCAACATTGTTCCTCGGCCTTGCATCGGTAGTGGTGCCATTCGCCTATGGAATTGCAGGCTTATGGCAAAAAAGATATAAAGAATGGGTAAACCAGGCTATTCCTTATGCGCTGTTTGGCGGGATGATTTTAGGCACCGGTGTTATCATGGGTTCGTTATGGGCTTATGAATCATTAAGTTTCGGTGGTTTTTGGGCCTGGGACCCGGTTGAAAATGCCTCGATTTTTCCATGGCTCACCTTAGTTGGCGGCTTGCACGTTTTAATAGTTTATAAAAACACTGGGCATTCTTACTTTACGGCTACTTTTTTAGTGCTGCTAAGCTTTGTGATGGTGTTGTACACCTCATTCCTTTCACGCAGCGGTATATTGGGCGAAACATCGGTACATTCCTTTACAGATCTTGGTATGTTCTGGCAGCTGGTATCGTACATCCTTGTGTTTTTAGCCATCATGGTTTATTTTTTAGTAGTACGACGGAAAGAATTGCCCGTTACTAAAAAAGACGAAGAAACTTACTCCCGCGAATTCTGGATGTTTGTGGGCGCCATATTTTTAGCGTTATCCTGCTTTCACCTCATCCTGGTAACATCTATCCCGGTTTGGAATGCTATGTTTGGCACCAAAGTGGCCCCGCCAAATGACCTTACAGGGCATTACAATATTATACAGGCTTCATTTGCCATGGTGATAACTTTATTAACAGGTTTTACCCAGTTTTTAAAGTACAAAAAAACAGACGTTACCCGGTTTTTCATCACCACATTGCTATACCTTGTATTTGCTGTTTTAATTACTGCACTTGTGGTATATGTAACCGGCTTATATAAATTGCATTTTGTATTCCTGCTGGTAATGCTGGGTTCCATTTACTCACTGTTAGCTAATGGTAAAGTTTTGGCCGATGCTTTAAAAGGTAAGTTTAAACTTGCAGGTTCAGCCGTTGCGCATATCGGGTTCGCTTTAATGTTGGTTGGCGCTTTAATTGCGGCTGGCACCAGGGGTGTAGTATCCAAAAATGATACCGGGAGCCTCAATATAGGGAATTTTGATAAGTCTGCCGGGGATGTGAAAGAGAATATCATGATCTACAAAAACGACCCGGTGAAAATGGGCGAATACATGGTGACCTATTTAGGTGATTCGGTTGCAGAACCTAACCATTATTATAAAGTAGATTATAAGAAGTTTGATGCAAAAGGCAATATTAGCGAAGAGTTTGTTTTAAGGCCCAACGTACAGATCAGCGCGCAAATGGGCCTAACTCCGTCGCCGGATACCAAACATTATTTATTGCACGACCTTTATACGCATATCACCGCATTGCCGCAATCGGCTGCAACAGCAAACTCAACAGATGCCGACCATGGTGAAGCCAATGATGATAAAAATTATGATCCGCCGGTAGCGCACCAGGTTGCCGTAGGCGATACCATTGCGTTTAAGGGCGGTTATATTATATTAAGATCGTTAAACAAAGAGGCCCGGGTACAAAATATACCGCTTACCGACAAAGATGTTGCCATTGGCGCAAAACTTGACGTGGTAGCCAACGGTAAAACCTACCAGGCCGAACCGGTTTATATGATAAAAGATAAGAGTGTTTTTGATTTTGCACGCATCGTTGAAGATGCCGGTTTAAAACTACGTCTCACAAAAATTATCCCTGAAAAAAGCAAGGTGGAGATCACCGTTTTTGAGCAACCCCAAAACAAAAGGCCATGGATTGTTATGCGCGCGCTTGATTTCCCATATATCAATTTCCTTTGGGCCGGAACGGTAATTATGATCATCGGGTTCTTGTTGTCGATATTCAGAAGGAACAAGGAATTAAAGACGGATTAACTCCTTAACTTCCACTAACAAACTTACGA